>Ga0209292_1003046_pt1 | contig 18705 bp, 20 predicted proteins | sample GOMGulsemesocosm_2_FD_184634 | JGI IMG/M metagenome (GOLD analysis project Ga0209292, IMG submission 184634) | Methane-oxidizing microbial communities from mesocosms in the Gulf of Mexico - GOM9C Gulf of Mexico (SPAdes) (version 2) | ecosystem: Environmental > Aquatic > Marine > Cold seeps... | reverse complement strand
CAAATTCCCTGGTTTTAAAGATGCGCGCATGCCTTTTTTGAGCCAAGTAGTTAAATTTGATTGCCAAAAGGTTTTTGATATTTGTCCGTTATGAAATATTCTTTTATATTCAACTTTGATTAACACGGGCACTCTTGTATCTTCAGTCGCAAAATAAGCAGGTTTATCATCAACTATAAGCATCGCGGGGGACTCTACAACTGTACCAATTCTAATGCCTCTATATTCTACAGGTGCGCCTGGATTTAAACCTCTAATAGATTGTTCAAACTGAATTACAAAATAATCATAAAGAAAATATCTTTGTTCTAGTGCTTTTTTATAGTTTTTACTTAAAGAAAATATGTGGCCTGCTGTTACTATGTCACCAGGTTTTTCTCGCTCTGGCACTGTAAAAGAGATACCACCTTTTAGCATTTTACTTAATGATCCTGTTTTGATATTGATGCCATCAGCTGACAAGTCAACTTCAAGACCAGAGTTGACCCAAAAAACAGTATTAAAAGTGACTAGGTTTTGAAAAGGCTCTTTAATAAAAATTTGATAACGCATTGTTTGCTCTTGCCAATCAAAATGTGCAGTTTCAATTTGCCCCACTTTATACCCTTTATAGTATAAGCCAGTTCCAACCTCAATGACTTCTGAATCACGGCTAAGTAAATTAAAACGACCACCTTGAATATCATTGGCAATTAAAGGAGGTTCATCGAGTAATTTAAAATAACTACTTGTATCTTCAACTGTTCCTGGAGAAAATTCTAGGTATACGCCTGAAAGTAATGTATTTAATCCTGTTATTCCAGCTTGATCTATTCGCGGTTTAACCACCCAAATTTTTGCATCTTCTGTCAGTAAGTGTTTATATCTTTTGTCTATTTCAGCTCGCGCCATGACATATTTCCTATCATCAGATAATTTTACATCTGTAATAAGTCCCATATTCACGCTTCGCACTTTGATCTGTGTTTTACCGGTAATAATGCCTTCGGCATGTGGCATTCGAATAAAGATTTCCTCTCCTTTTGCATTCTGATATTGGTAAACCATCCAAATTCCAACAAATAAAGCGATAAATGGCAGTATCCATATCGGTGATACTTGAGCGCCTTGTTTAATATCTGCTGATTGTGTCATTAAATATCTCTTTTATTGTTTTTTGAAAGTCGATTACTTTTATCCCATAAAAGCCGTGGATCAAATGCGTGCGCCGCAAGCATAGATGTAAATACCATAGCAGCAAAAAAAATAGCGCCTTTGCCAGGCGTTATTGACATTAGTGCACCTAATTGTACTAAAGCAACTAAAACGGCCACAACAAATACATCTAACATTGACCATTTGCCAATAAACTCTGTTATTTGATATATTTTTGTATATTGATGTTGGGAACTATACCCTATATTTTTTTTGTAGCTGACAACATAACATAGCATGCTCAATACAGAAATCTTAGCCAAAGGAATGATAATACTGGCTATGAAAATAATGATAGCGATTGGGTATGAGCCCATTTGCCATAAAGTCATTATTCCGCCAAGTATTGTAGCGGGTTCATCTTGATTTAAAACCCAAGTATGCATAATGGGATAAAAATTTGCGGGAATATATAGCATGATTGAAGTGACCAGTAATGCCGTAACTTTTTGTATACTTGATGGTGTTCTGAAAAATGTTTTACTGTTACATCTACTACAAATAGATTCATTTGTTAGTAATTGGCATGTATGACATGCTTTTAGATTGTTTTCAATTGCTCTTGCTGGGCTGCCAATAAGGGGAGCACTGTCAGGTTTTAATATCTGATGCCATAGTTTTTTTCTATCTAGTTGGGATAAACACATTAAATAAAAGATTATAAATGAACAAAATGAATAAAAACTTAGGCCAAAGCTAATATCCGCTATAGACATGATTTTCACCATGCTAATTAATATACCAATCAAAAAAATTTCAGACATAACCCAAGGTATCAAATTAAATAGCAATTTTAATAATTTAATGGAATAACGCACTGGAAGTATTTTTAATAGGCCAATATGAATTAATACAAAAAATACCAACAAAGTTAGGGGTAAAAATATAATAGTGATATCAATTAAAATACCTAACAGTGGGCTGTTAAAGGTAAAAAGAATTGTGCCGGCATCAAGCAAGGTAATTGTTTGGGTGATCCCTTGCTCGCTAAATGATATAAAAGGATAAAATAGTGCGCTTAACAGCATGATAATAGCGCAAATACTTAACGCGACTACTTTTTGTTCGCTATTATTTTTTCCTGTATGCAATTTGCATTGGCAGTTAGGACAAATTGCCATTTGCTCTGGCTTTAATACATCGATGAAAATAAGCTGATCGCAGTGATTACATGCTAAATGTATTTGCATTTTAAACCAGGAAAAAGTTGTTTAATTAATATTATCAATCTTTTAAGAATATATGTGTCATGATTTCAACATTATAATCTAATACAGGTAAAATAGTATAGTTGTTATCTTTTGGTATTCTCAATCGCTTGGTCAGTAATTTCGTGGTACAGATGTATTGCTTGAGTAAAAATACGCTCGAATTCGGGGTGGTTTTGGACCTTAGGTAATAAATCATGGGCGTCTTTAAATACCTGTTCTAAAAAAATTAACTCTAAATCATCTAACAGCTCACCATTATCAACTTTAATTTTAAGGCTTTTTATAATTGGTAATCGTTGTTTATCAAAACGCTCTAGTATTACTGTTAAAACTTTATCTTCATTTGTAAGTTTCATCTCTTATCCTTAAGTGACTTTAAATCGATACCTCAGTTTAATGATACATTAAATACATTATTGGGTACATCATCTAACCTTGCAGCTATTCTTTTAATGCAAAGCTTTTAAGTGTGCTATCGTCTTCACCTTCAATAAAATAGCGCAACAATTTATTATTTTTAAGGTCATCTACAGGCATAATGTAAAATGGTAAAATCGATTGTGTATCAACTTGTTCATATTGCATATATTTTAGAAAATAATTAGCTGATTGAGTGAGAGCCGGAATAATCACTTTTTCTTGTATAATCGATTCTAGATGGCTAAAAAGTACTTTTAAAATCTCTGTATTTGTAAATATCATACTCAAAACAACATGGTACTTAGTATTTCTACCAATTAAACAGTGTCCAAGTAGCACGTCGTTATAAGTTACTTTAATAATGTTTAAATCTACATTTCTAAAATGGTTAATTGTGCAACTCAAAGGCTCATGAGTTAAGTTTAGGTGTGATTTTTCGATTAAATTCCGCTCAAATCTATCTAGTTTTCCCCATGAAATTGATTCAACTTTATTATGCTGATAGTTATAAATATTGTGAAACTTTTGATGTTGTAATTCTAATGATTGAGCATGTTTAAGTTGGTTTCTCTCTTCTGTATTTAGCTTATAGCTTTGACCTAAAATATTAGCTATGCACATACGTTTAAGCAAAGGAGGCTCCTGTTTTGTACTTTCCCACTTACTTAAGATGGACTGTGATACAGCTTCAAACATAGGATGGTTTAATGCTAACTCTTGTGCCAATTGATCTTGAGATAATTTGTTTTTTTTACGATAAAAAGTAAGTGCTTTTGAAAAGTTGTCACGACAAAACTGCATTTATATTTCTCTTTATGTTGTTTTGATGATGTTTATTTGAGAACGCCATGATAGCTGCCGCCATTATTCCTTAACCTTAACACATCAAAAATAATGTGTGAAAACACAATCGAACTTTAGGTATATAGGAAAGAAGATGAAAAAATATTTTTTATGCGCATTAATTGCAACAAGCTCTTTTTCAACTATGGCAGAAATTGACCCATTTAGTTATTTAGATTTTCAAGTTGTTATGTCGGATGCTGATCGTCATGATACTGAGTTCACTGGTAAAATAGAGTTATCACAATCTTTTGGAGAACACTTTTACGGTGGTGTTCAAGTTAGTGGCAACGATAGTTTAGACATTGCAACTTATGGTGCAACATTAGGTTTCAAACAACAAGTGTATGATGGTAAGAATAATAACCAATATTTGTTTGCAGAATATACTTGGTTAGATAGTAAAATTGAAGAGCAAGAATTTAGCGAGGATAAACTAGATTTTAACTCCAGTACTTATAAACTTGGCTTAGCATCGACCTATGAAAACCTCAGTACTCAGGTTTATGTGGGTTATCAAGATATGTATACCGATAAATTAGATAATAACTGGGTAATGGGGGCAGAGGTTTATTATCAAGTTAGCGAAAAAGTATCTTTTGGTGTCAATGTACAAACAGATGGCGAGTTTGATATGGGACAAGTCGGTTTAGGCCTTAGAATGCGATTTTAGATTACCTTTATTAAAGATCCAAATGGGCTTCAATGCTCATTTGGATAAAATATAATATACACCCTGTCATGTAAAAATACGCTGTTCACAGGGCTCACTCTATATCTCATAGAACATTTTCTTATTCTTCTAGGTCAACACCATTAAATAAATAATTCACAATACATAGCTAATTACAAAGCCATTAAATAAAGTATACTTAAGTAATGTATTAATAGGTCAAAATTCGATCCCATTCATTTTTAGAAATCTAATAATACCAATTCTATTAAGTTAGTGATCGAATATAAATTAGGATGAATTTTCAAGAGCAAGGCGCTTGATAGAGCAATAGCTGGCTATTGGGATTGAAAGCACAGGTTTATAGTTCCAGACTAAACCTAAGTACCTGCATCCCTATCTCTTATACACAACTTTTAATTAGGTTAGTTCTATGATCTAATGGCACTTTTATATTTATCTAAGTCAATATGTATAATCCAGATACAGCAAAATGGGCTCAATTAATTTTTGGTCAAGCTAATTTAGGAGATCCTCGACGAACTAAACGATTAGTCCAATTAACCAGTGATTTGGCTGAAAACGTTTCTAGCTCAATTGTTAAAGCATGTAGTTCATCGGCAAAAATAGAAGCTGCTTATCGTTTTGTGCGTAATGAAAAAATCTCTCCTGATGATATTGCAAATGCAGGCTTCAAACATACCTGCGAAATTATTAAGGAAAGACCGCTAGTCTTGGCGATTCAAGATACAACAGGCCTGACATTTAAACATAAAGTAACAGATGAATTAGGTGACGTTTGTTGCTCAAAAAATAAAAACTCAAAAACAAGAACACTTTATGCTCACTCAACATTAGTGCTGGATGCACACACAGAGCAAAGCATCGGGTTAGCTAATCAGTATTATTACTACCGTAATAAAAAAGTAACTGGCACACGGGAAAAACAACAAAACAGAGCATTTGAAGATAAAGAAACTTATCGATGGAAAGCTTGCTTTGAAGAGATAAAGTCTCGTGTTGGAAAAGTATCAAATGTAATCGATATTTGTGATAGAGAAGCTGATATTTATGAGTATTTAGATCACCACATAACACAAAGTCACCGATTTTTGGTGCGAGCAAAAGAAAATCGTATACTTGTGGAGCCTAACCGTAAGTTAAAAGAACTAGTTGAAACCAGTCCTACGAAATGCGGTTATACAGTGGATGTTAAACAACGAGGAGGACGTAAAGGCAGAAAAGCTCACATGATGTTAAGTTATGAAGCTGTTTCGATAAAAAAACCTAAAAGAGCACAAGGTAATGATTCACTCGACGTTAATGTTATTATTTGTCGAGAAACAGACATCGATACTGAAGAGCCTTTATGCTGGATATTGTACACAAGTGAAGCAATCGAAAGCCCAGAGGATGCGCTAAGAATTGTGAGGTATTATGAATTACGATGGCGTGTAGAAGAGTTTCATAAAGTATGGAAATCAGATGGAACCGATGTTGAAGGCTTGAGATTACAAAGCAAAAATAACATACAACGTATTGCCATTATCCAAGCATTTATCGCAGTACGTTTAATGCAATTACAAGAAATTGGTCAAAATAATGAACAGGCAAAAGAAGTTAGCTGTGAATTATGCTCAAATAAGTTAACGTGGCAGTTACTCTGGATGAAAATAGAAAAAGGAAAACCTATTCCCAAGGAAACGCCTTCACTTTACTGGTTTTATTATGCTTTAGCTAAACTTGGCGGGTGGTATGACAGTAAACGAAATGGGCGAGTTGGGGTAAAGGCATTATACTCAGGGTGGTTTAAGTTAATGGAAATGGTAGAGTCTGCTGAGATATTAAAATCCATTCAGCAGACTACAGACTTGTGATCAAGAGACAGGGATATAGGTACTTAGGTTTTGTCTGGAACAAAAAACCTGTGCTCTTGAAAATTTATCCTAATTTATATTAGATAACTAAATTAATAGAATTGGTATTACTCTAGTGTTTCAATCACAAGAAACTCGATACAACAATATGTCAGGTTATTTATTTTATAGATTAACTGTTAAATATAATTTCATTAAAAAACAAAAAAGGAGCTAATAGCTCCTTTGTTTTGCTTAACAATCAGAATCAGTTACCGCTATTCTCCACGCTACATAGAAACAACAAGTCACACTCTGAAATTTTTTAAAATCGATTAATAGCATATGGCTTAAGAGATATTTCGGTTTCTTTTCCTAATATACAGTCAGTTATCAGTTCAGCATTAGTTGCGGCTAAAGTAAGCCCTAAGTGTTGATGCCCAAATGAAAAATATATATTGTTATGCCTAGGTGAGCTGCCAACGACTGGTTTTGAATCAGGTAAACTAGGCCTAAAACCCATCCAACGGTACTCTCCAGCTTTAGTATCATTAATTTTTGGCCAGATAGCTTTTCCTGAAGGAAGCAATGCATCTGCTCTTTTTGTATTCATTTCTTTGTCTAAACCTGCAAATTCAACTGTACCAGCTAAACGGAGTCCGTCTCTCATAGGGGTCATGATGAACTTTCTTTCATAAGAGACGATAGGGCGGGTAGGCTGCATCTCTGACTCAACCATATAGTGATAGCCACGTTCTGTATCTAATGGCACTTTATACCCCAATTGCTTACAGAATGATTTGCTGTGGGCTCCTGTTGCTAACAATGCTTTGTCTGTTTGATAAATTTTATCTTTAGAGGTGATAGTGACAAGATCATTATCAGATTCTATTTTTGATATTTCACAATGTTTAAATTCAACACCTATAGTTTTTGCTTTAAAATAAATTTCTTTTGTAAGTGTTTCTGGGCAGCAGGTATGTGCTACATCACTAAATAATAGTGCCCAAGTGACGCTTTTAGAAATGCCAGGTTCAAGCTTATTAACTTGTTCTTGGTTTAATAGTTCAACAGATATGCCTTCTGATTGGTATTCTTGTTGAACTTTAATCGCATTTTTGTTTGAATTTGATTCAAATGTTAATAAGCTACCTTTCTTGTGAAACAGTGCTTCTAGGTTTGTTTCTGATATTAATTTTTCCCATGATGCCATTGCAATTTCATTAATTGATTTCAGCGCTTCTTTATTAGCATTAAAGAGCTTTGACCTCATATTGTTCATAAATTTTAAAAACCATGGTATTGTTTTATGAAAATAACTGGGGGCTATGCTAAAAGGCCCTAATGGGTCTAAAAGCATCTTAGGCACTTGAGGTAAAAGAGATTTTTGAGCTAAAGGGAAAACTTGTTCAGTAGCAAAGTGTCCTGCGTTTCCTTTTGAGCAACCTTCAGCAACACCTTCTTTGTCAAACAAGGTCACTTGAAATCCAGCTTGTTGTAACCTGTAAGCTGCAGTTACACCAATAATACCAGCGCCTATTACGGCAACTGTTTCTGATTTTGAATTTTCACTTTTCATAATAAATATCAAATAAAGGTTGTAATTGCATACAATATACATTAATTTGTGTTGTATACAATGTACTATTATTAATTATTTGTAAGGGAAATGCAATGAAACCAAATTGGACAGGCGTATCAAACCAATTTAATAAAGATTTCTCTATCGATTTTTCTGAAAATGCAGCGATGGCGAACCGATTAGATTTATCTAAGTTTGGACTTTAATTCCCCGTGGAGTAGTCATCCCTAAATGACCATAGCCAGCTTGAGATTACTCAAGCTGGCATTTTAATTTTATTAAGTAAGCTACTGAGATGTTTACTTAATCAAATTTTGTTTGATAAAAGGTAATAAAATGAACAAAGGAACATTTTTTTGTATTGATGCCCATACCTGCGGAAATCCAGTTAGATTGGTGACTTCAGGGCACCCTAATTTGAAGGGCGAAACAATGAGCGAAAAGCGAACTCATTTTTTAAAGGAATATGATTGGATTCGCAAAGGGTTAATGTTTGAACCACGTGGCCACGATATGATGTCAGGGGCATTTATTTATCCGCCGTGTACTGAAGAAGCGGATGCTTCAATTTTATTTATAGAAACATCAGGCTGCTTACCTATGTGTGGGCACGGTACTATTGGCACAATTACCGCAGGGCTTGAAGGCGGATTATTAAATAGTAAAGTTCCGGGAAAATTAATAATTGATGTGCCTGCAGGCCAAATAAATGTTGAATACCAAATGACGGGTAAAAAAGTTGATTGGGTTAAAATTTATAACATTGCATCATATCTAGCGCATAGAGACATCGAAATTGAAGTACCTGAGCTTGGTAAAATTAAAATAGATATTGCTTATGGTGGTAACTTTTACGCTATTGTTGAGCCGCAAGAGAATTACCCTGGCTTAGAAAACTTCACCCCAGATCAAATTTTAAAATTCAGCCCTTTAATCCGTGAAATTGCAGGAGAATTGGTTGAGTGTGTGCACCCTGAAGATCCTAGTGTGAATGGACTTTCACATGTTTTATGGACAGGTGAGCCTCAAAAGGCTGATTCATCTGCTGCCAATGCGGTTTTTTATGGCGACAAAGCCATAGACCGCTCTCCATGTGGCACAGGTACATCAGCAAGAATGGCACAGTTATTTACAAAAGGTTTATTAGAGCAAGGGCAAGATTTTGTACACGAAAGCATTATTGGCAGTCAATTTGTCGGAAAGGTAGAACGTGTAACAGAGATTGAAGGAATTACGGCAATTATGCCTTCAATTCAAGGATGGGCACAAGTAACGGGTAATAATCAAATCACAATTGATGATGATGATCCGTATGCCTTTGGTTTTCAATTAGTTTAGGAGATATATATGTTATCTGGTTTATGTTTTATTGGCGGTCAATGGCAAGCTGATACAGAAGTTACTTTTAATGCAATTAATGCTGCAGAGCACACTAAGTTAGCACCTGATTTTACTAACTGTAGTGCTGAGCAATTGGAGCAAGCTTGTTTATTAGCTGAGCAAGCTTTTGTTACATACCGAAAAAAAACAGTACAACAGCGTTCTGATTTTTTAAATGAAATCGCTGAGCAACTAGTTAAGGTTGAACCATTACTTGTTGAGCGCACGCCACTGGAAACGGGTTTACCTGAAGCTAGAATTCAAGGTGAGCTTGGTCGTACGGTAAATCAATTAAGATTGTTTGCGAATAATATTATTAAAGATGCATCTGTTATTGCACATGATACGGCTATGCCAGATCGTGCTCCTATGCCGCGTCCTGATATGAAATTATCACAATTGCCTTTAGGTCCAGTAGCAGTGTTTGGTGCGAGTAACTTCCCATTAGCATTTAGTACTGCCGGTGGTGATACTGCATCAGCTTTAGCTGCTGGGTGTCCGGTTATTTTTAAATCTCATTCAGCTCACCCTGGTACCTGTGAAATTGTTGCAAAAGCAATTGAAATAGCAGTGAATAATTGTGATATGCCAAAAGGTGTGTTTGCATTAATTCATAGTAAAGCTTATGAGATCAGCCATTCATTAGTTAAAAATCCTAAAATCAAAGCGGTTGGTTTTACTGGGTCTTATCGTGTGGGTATGGCTTTACAAGAAAGCATTTACCAACGTAAAGAGCCAATTCCTTTTTATGGTGAATTAGGAGCTGTTAACCCGCAATTGTTACTACCAGGTTTGATAACAGATAAAGCTGAGTCAGTTGCACAAGAGTTTGTGGCTTCTATGAATATGGGTTGTGGTCAATTTTGTACAAACCCAGGCTTATGGTTAGTAAGTGAAGCGGAACAAGCTACTTTCGAAAATGTACTGGCGGATAAAATAAAAGCGAGTCCAGCGCAAGTAATGTTAACGCCGGCTATGTTAAATGCTTATCAAACTGGTTGCGAAAATATCGCTAAAGAGGCGACTATAATCGCTAAAGGTCAAGAGCAAGACAAAAAAGCAACAACACACTTATTTGTTACATCTGCAGACTCTTTTATCAATAATGATAAATTACATGATGAAGTATTTGGCCCGGCATCGTTAATTGTAACTTATAAAGATTTGGCGCAAGCAGCTCAGTTAATCGATATATTAGGTGGCCAATTAACTGCCTCTGTTCATGGCTCAACTGATGTAATTAATGAAAATGAAGATCTTATTGAAGCATTATCATATAAGGTTGGTCGTTTAATATTCAACCAAATGCCAACAGGTGTTGAAGTAAGCGATGCAATGATGCATGGCGGACCTTTTCCTTCTTCAACAGATGTACGTAGTACATCGGTAGGTTCTCAAGCGATTAATCGCTTTTTAAGACCTATTTGCTATCAAAACTCAGCAATGTAATTAAAAAGGCTGCTCATAGAGTGGCCTTTTTTTTTCAAGACGTTAAACTAGAGTAATAATTATTAAAAATAAAGAAATGAATAAATATGGCTCTGGCATATAAAACACGAACCGAATTTGTTGTAGATGCAATTCGAGAAAAAATACTAAAAGGTGAAGTGAAAGCTGGTCAACCATTACGCCAAGCTGCTTTAGCCGAGTCTCTCGATGTAAGCCGCATTCCTGTAAGAGAAGCATTATTACAATTAGAAGCTGAAGGTTTGGTAAAATTCCAAGCGCATAAAGGTGCAATTGTTACAGAATTAAATGCAGAGCATGTAGACGAGTTATTTGAGTTAAGAGCAATGCTTGAAGCTGATTTATTAGCACGTTCTATTCCTAATTTAACAGCTGAAGACTTTGAGCAAGCTGAAAAGATTTTATTAGAGCTTGAAGACGCACTACAGCATGAAGATAGTGCTAATATTTGGGCTGAATTAAATACCCATTTTCATGCCTATTTATATAAAGGCAGCGATCGTCCACAAACGATTGATATTGTAAATACGTTAAATAAAAATTCAGATCGTTATATTCGTATGCACTTATTATTGGCTGGCGGTATCAAAAAAGCGGGTCCTGAGCATAGACAGTTAATTGATTATTGTAAATCAGGTAACGTAAAAAGCGCTTGTCAGCTTCTAAAACAGCATATATTAGGTGCTAAAGAAGAGATTAAAGAGTTATTAATAAATAATAACTAAAGTAAAAAAGCATCCAACAGGATGCTTTTTTGTCGGTTGTCAGTAAGTTATTCACTGTAATACTTATTGTTGTTACGTGTCTTGTATTTCTTTTTTCTAGTGTATCGATTACCTAATCGTAAAAACAAAATCCATCCTGCCATGATGCATAAAATAAATGCAAAAACTGCGGCAATCTTATTATCAATCCAAGTAACAACTAATATTCCCGCGAGAAAGCAAGCGAAGGGTTTTAAATCGTAAAGTATTTTATTACGATCTGTATTGTGTCTGGCGTATTCATTATCTGAGCGACGAAAATGGGATCTGAGATTCCAAACGAGTGCACCAATGAGAAAAAAGAATCCACCTGATATAGATGTGAAAAAAGAAGGATCAAATGTAATGAGCCCATATCCAATCGCTAAATATAGATAGGGTAAACTTTCATAAATGGGTTTAGTAAGCATATTAATCAAAACTTATTTAACATGCTTAAATTTTAGACGAAAAAATACACTTAGAAAGGAATTTTAAAAAATATAAGGAAATTGAAACTAAATGACTTACTCAGGATGAGCGAGTGCATCTAGCTCTCTATTTAATAGTTCATCATCACCTACATTTAGCTCTATTAAGCGCTTTAAATGAGTGGCACTGTCTATATCAATTTGTTCACACAATAGGCCTAAATACGCTTCCTTTTCGTGCACTACACTGGTATTCATATTGAGTTCTATCTCACTTTGTGCCAGTTTAAAAGTTAATAAAACTGATTTTGTATCACCACTTTCCCAGTTATCAGGCTTTTTTACAAGCGCACCTTTTAAAGATAAATCTATAAGCTCGGTTGTCCAAACTTTGCCCATATCTGAAAGGTGAGCTGTGGTTGAAAATATAATTCGAGTAAAGTGACGTCTATCTTGCATAGTGAAAACTCATAAAATTTAAGAATATAAACTGAAGTAATAATTCAATTTATCAAAGGGTTAAAGTTATTTTTAATAAATAACTCAATCTATACTCTAAGAATAGTCTGTTTTTTCATGACTTGGTAGTCATTATCATGAGTTTAGCCCATCAAGTTAAATTATTTATGCCTTCACTAATGCCTTCTAAAGTAAGTGGGTACATTCTGTTTGCCATTAATTCTTTAATCATATTGATTGAATGATAGTAATCCCAATGCGCTTTTGGTTGTGGGTTTAGCCATATAGCTTTGTCAAAGTGGTTTGTGATTTGATTGATCCAGACTGAACCCGGCTCTTCATTCCAATGCTCTACGCTACCACCCGGGTAAGCTATTTCATAAGGTCCCATAGTGGCATCACCTACAAAAATAACTTTATAATCTCGGCCAAAACGATTTATAAGCTCATGTGTACTTAAGCTTTCTTGATGTCTTCGGCTATTATCTTGCCAAACATGTTCGTACAAACAATTATGAAAATAAAAAAACTCTAGATATTTAAACTCGTTATGAGCAGCGCTAAATAGTTCTTCGCAGGTTTGAATATAATCATCCATTGACCCACCTACATCAAAAAACATAAGCACTTTAACTGCATTATGGCGCTCAGGCTGCATTATCACATCTAACATGCCACCTTGGGCTGCAGTCGCACTAATCGTTGCATTGAGGTCTAATTCATCACTGGCACCAGCTCGGGCAAATTTTCTGAGCTTTTTTAATGCTAGTTTCATAGTGCGAGTGTTTATTTGTGCATTGGAATCAAAGTTTTTAAACTCTCTTTTATCCCATACTTTAACTGCTTGCCTATTTCTATTACCATCTTGGCCGATTCTTATTCCTTCTGGGTTATAGCCATAAGCACCAAAAGGGGAAGTGCCACCTGTGCCTACCCATTTATTACCGCCGGCGTGACGTTTTTGTTGCTCGGCTAAGCGCTCTTTTAGGGTTTTCATTAACTCATCAAGACCACCCATCGCTTTAATTTTTTGTTTTTCTTCTTCAGTTAAATGCTTTTCAAATTCTTTTCGTAGCCAGTCAGTTGGCAATTCATTTTGTTGTTTAAGCTGCTCAAATAAATCTATATTTTCAATGCCCTCAAAGTAGTGGGCAAATGCTTTATCAAATTTATCGAATTGAGTTTCATCCTTAACCATAATCGTGCGGGCTAAAAAATAAAAAGCATCAACATCAGCAAATACAGCGCCTTTTTCTAAAGCCCGAATTAAATCTAATAATTCACGCATGCTTACATTCAGGCGGTATTTTTTTAAAGTTAGGAAAAACTCAATTAGCATAATTTCAACTCTTAAGGGGTTATCTTCTACTCATAAAAGCGAGTTTTTCTAATAATGTGATATCTTGCTCATTTTTAAGTAAGGCACCAAACATTGGCATTAGACCACCTTTATTTGTTTTATCCTGTAATGCTTCTGGTGAAATATCTTCAGCAAGTAATAATTTAAGCCAATCGAGTAATTCACTGGTTGAAGGTTTCTTTTTAAGGCCGTTTACTTCACGCAAATTAAAGAATGTTTCAAGTGCTGCTGTGACTAAGTTTTGTTTAACGTCAGGGTGGTGCACATCTATGATTTGTTGCATTTCACTGGTTGTTGGAAAGCTTATATAATGAAAGAAGCAGCGACGTAAAAAAGCATCGGGCAATTCTTTTTCGTTATTCGAAGTGATAATTACAATTGGTCTTTGTTTAGCTACAATTCGCTCTTGTGTTTCATAAACATGAAATTCCATTTTATCTAACTCAAGTAATAAGTCATTTGGAAATTCAATGTCAGCTTTATCTATCTCATCGATCAATAGAACAGGGCGCTTAGAAGCATCAAATGCTTGCCACAATTTACCTTTTACGATGTAGTTACTGATATCATTTACTTTCTCATCACCAAGCTGACTATCTCTTAAACGAGAAACTGCATCATATTCATATAAACCTTGTTGTGCTTTAGTGGTTGATTTTATATGCCATTGAATTAAGTCTGTGCCTAAAGCCGCTGCCAGCTCTTCAGCTAACATGGTTTTACCGGTACCAGGCTCACCTTTAATTAATAATGGTTTTTCCAACAGGATGGCCGCATTAACGGCAAGTTTTAAAGATTTACTCGCGATATAGTTTTCAGTGCCATTAAATTGCATGGTCATTACCTTAAAGTGGTCAGATGAGGTAATCATCCCATATTTTATCTTTTTTGTTGATAACTTTTTATATGGATTATTGAAGAGTTGGGGAGGAGTTATCTAAATATTCACAGATAAAATAACAGTTAACTGCGAATATTAGAGTCTTTTTTAAGTTATGGTGCTAGAAATCACCTAGAAAACTGGTCCAAAAATCGACGCCATGAAGTCTCTCAAATACAAGATCAAAATCGTCAATAGAGTCTTCAGCCACATCTTTTATTAACGAATGTGAATTTGAAATGATAGAAGTCGTTTCATGATGGCTTGTCGCTACGAGATTTTTCGTTTTTACATCAATCAGTTTTGCCATAATGTTGGCTTCTGCGTAACTAGATCTCGTCATTGGCTTTGAGTCTATTTCAGCTATAAGTATGCCTTTCGCATTTATTTTTTCTGCAAGCGTAAATAATGCATTAGTTTTATCATTTTCATATGCTTCAATTAATTCATGATCTTTCAGCAGCATTATAATTAAGCTTGGTGGAATTACTTCTATCTGTGAGCTGGTAGCAAAGTGATGCTCAAACTTTACTTCAGCAATGTTTGCATCTTCTCCATTGAAAGGAGCAATGATTACTTTTGGCCACTTCGAGTTTTCATAACGATCGTTAAATTGAATATTAGTACAGCCAATAATAGCAAAGCTAAGTAAGGTGAGAAGAATCTTCTTCATTATAATTCCATGTAAAGTAATGATTAATTAAAATAAATTACATCATAAATTCACATATTATTAAAGTGATTAATCTTTTTTTGGTTTTTTGCATATAAAGGCATGATTTTAAAATATCACTATGAACTATTCTGGTAAATACTTCTCAATAAATGTGCTGTTAGCAATAAAATTTATTATTTTTGCTTGTTAATAATAGGTATACTAGCCAAGTTTGTTACTACTTTAGAAAGCATATATTCAATGAACTATATTTCGTTAAATGATTACAAAAAAGCATGGGTTTTTCGTCATAAAGACTTACCTATCGACCCTGATGATTTTCTTAAAATTAAACCTATGAGCGAATCTCGTTCAGCTAACTTATGGGCGAGTTTTATTAGCAAGGAAAATGATCACCCTGATTTTTTTAAATCTTCAGATTGGCCTGGTAATGATAATAACTGGTCACAAAGTATCGAATGGGAAAAGTTATGGGAAAATGATGAAGAACATTTACCTGAAGAATTACTTGAACATTTAAATTGGGATAATAATACAGTCATTTATTTTTGCATTAGCCGTCGTGATGTTATTGAAACGAATTGGAATATATTCAAGAAATACTGGAAAAATTTCTTATTTATGAGTGATGGCAGCATTTTAATTGGCAAAAAACGTAAAGAGGCAGCTCAATTTTTAGAAAATGGTCAAGCGAAACTGGGTATTAAACCATAGGCTAACTAGCAGTTTATTTCGATTCTGATAAAACGTTCTTTTTTTAGGCTATTATGATATAACTTAAGACTCACTAAATATGAGGTTAACTCATTGTCAGAACAGCTAAAACTGCAATCAGATTTGCTAGATAAAGGCGAAAATCACCTTGCCTATATTGAACTATGTAATGCATTTTATGCTCGAGAGGTCGTGAGGTTAAGCCGAGAGTCTGATCAAAATAGACTTAGAAAGCTGCTAATAAGTTTGCCATATTATATTGAACGTGCGTCTGAACATATTTTGCAAGGTAATAGTCCATTGCAACTTGATGGTCAAAATGGATGCTGGATAGCAAAACAAAGCGCGAAGTCTCCACATATTGATAAAGATAAAAATAGTCAGTTTTATACTAAAAAGTCGTTTCCTGGATTTATTTTGCCTTTATCTGTGCTTAATAAAGGTGAATTAGTCGTTAAAATAGATTGCTTAGATCAAGTCTATAAAGATAAAATTCATTGTAATGAACATGGTTGGTTTGACTTATCAGGCCAACCATTAGATAACCAGACAGCATATATTTTAAAACCAACAAAACCAGTAATGACAGCTGCTTGTTGTGGGCATAGATGGCAACAAGGTAAGAGATCTACGCCGCGCTTGTTATCTTTAAGAGAAATGTTATTAGCAGCTCGTATTAATTGGCATAATTTTACTAAACCACTCACTTAGGTTAACCCCTAAATAATCGGAGAACCCAAATGAGGCTATTTCAAATAGGGTTATTGTGCTTATTTATTCTTTTGCAATATAAGTTATGGTTTGCCCATAATGGCGTAAAAGATTATACCCGATTACAAGCGGCAGTAACTAAACACCAAAAGCTGAATGAACAACTAATCAAACGTAATAAATTGTTAGAAGCGGATATTAAGGATTTAAAAACAGGTTTAGAGGGAGTCGAAGAACGTGCTCGTAACGAACTTGGATTAATAAAACCTGGAGAAACTTTTTTCCGTTTACTGCCTAATAAAAATAATTATAAAGAATAAAAATGACTGAAAAAGCTTGTTTGAATATAGCAGCAATAGTACCTGCTGCTGGCATTGGCAGCAGAATGCAAAGTGCTTTACCTAAGCAATACTTAGAAATTAATCAAAAAACAGTATTGGAACATACCTTAAATAAACTTCTCCAAATTAAATGCATTAATCAAATTAATGTTGCCATTAGCCCTGCAGATTCATTTTATAGCAAGCTTAAATTACCTGATGCAAAAATTAGTACCGTTGATGGTGGTGATACTAGGGCACTTTCAGTATTAAATGCTCTGAATAATCTAAAACAAAATAGTGAAAATAAAATCGATTGGGTATTAGTTCATGATGCGGCAAGACCATTAGTCTGCCCAAGTGATATTAATAAATTGATCGATATGGCTATTGCTCACCAAAAAGGTGGGATTTTAGCTTCAAAGGTTAAAGATACCATCAAAAAGTCTAATCGTGATAACCAAGTCGAACATGTATTAGAGACAGTACCAAGAGATGCTTTGTGGCAGGCTATGACACCTCAAATATTTAAATTTGATGAGTTATACAAATCACTCAATGATGCACTTGCACAAAATATAGATATTACAGATGAAGCATCTGCTATGGAATGGGCGGGATTTGACGTTATGTTAGTGCCTGGCCGCTCTGATAATTTTAAAATTACCACACCGGAAGATTTGCAGCTAGCGAGTTTTTATTTATCACAAACAAATAATATATTGGAGTAAAAATGCTACGCATAGGACATGGTTTTGATGTGCATAAATTTGGTGGCACTGGCCCTTTAACAATTGCCGGTGTTAAAATTGATTATGCACAAGGCTTTATAGCGCACTCTGATGGTGATGTTGCAATACATGCTTTATGTGATGCAATTTTGGGGTCGCTTGCATTAGGTGATATTGGTAAACATTTTCCCGATACAGCCAGTGAATATGAAAATATAGATAGCAGAATATTACTACGCCATGTAGTGAATTTAGCTAAAAATGAAGGTTACGGTTTGGGTAATGCCGATATAACAATTGTCGCTCAAGCGCCAAAAATGTTACCCCATATAGAAAATATGCGTTTAATTTTAGCGAGTGATTTAAATGCTGAAATATCTCAAGTTAATGTAAAAGCAACAACAACTGAAAAGCTTGGGTTTGAAGGGCGTAAAGAAGGTATCTCTAGCCATGCGGTGGTGATTTTACAAAAGATAGATAAAGAGTTAAGTAATACATAATGAGTGATTTAAATTATTGTGACCTAAATTATTTGTATGGCAAACCCTTAGCACAGGCCGATTTTAAACAGCAAGCGGAAGACTTTATTGTTGATGAAGTGCTTGGTTTTGAACTCAGTGGTGAGGGTGAGCATGTGTGTTTGCAGATAGTAAAAAAAGGTGAAAACACTCAGTTTATAGTTAAAAAACTGGCTGAATTTGCGCAAACTTCACCAAGAAATGTCAGTTACGCAGGTTTAAAAGACAGGCATGGTGTATGTAGTCAATGGTTTAGTGTGCCAGTGCCTATCAAAAAAGACATCGATTTTTCCAAGCTAAACAGCGATAGCTTATTTGTTTTAACCCAAAAGAGGCATAGCCGAAAATTAAAAACAGGTTGTCATAAAGGTAACAAATTTACTATTAGGCTTAGAAATGTCACAGAACCAATAGATGTTCTATGTCGAATTAACGCGGTTAGAAGCGGAGTGCCTAATTATTTTGGGCCGCAAAGGTTTGGCCACGGAGGACATAATCTTGATATGGCCAAACGTATGTTTGCCGGTGAAAGGATT
>Ga0209292_1003044_pt1 | contig 18706 bp, 25 predicted proteins | sample GOMGulsemesocosm_2_FD_184634 | JGI IMG/M metagenome (GOLD analysis project Ga0209292, IMG submission 184634) | Methane-oxidizing microbial communities from mesocosms in the Gulf of Mexico - GOM9C Gulf of Mexico (SPAdes) (version 2) | ecosystem: Environmental > Aquatic > Marine > Cold seeps... | reverse complement strand
AGGTAAGCCGTAAAAGCTTTTGGAGAAACTACATCCTTGTAACTGGCTAGTTTAAAACAGAAAATGGAAGATTGACAGATAAATGTAACCAAACATTAACAATAAAAAGGGAGGAAGCAAATCAAAGCACAAAGACAAGAGAAGTGAAATGTACATTCATTATCAATAAGATATAAAAAACACGACTCTTATTATAAATAAAGTCAATAAAAGCCCATTACCTTCTGCAACAATTAGATAACAACAATACGCCATATAAAACATAATTTATTAAATAAAATTATGTTTATAGTTAATACCAGTAAATATAATATAAAAGTACCTAATATTACTACTTTATCCCCAACCTAAGGGCTGTAGGGTAATTATAATAGCACTCTGATGAAGACAGCATTACTTGTACTGAGTTACCTGTTGATTTGGCTGTAAGTAACATCGATAAAAAATGGTCTGCATCAGCGGTTGCAGGGTTAACTGAATAAAAAGTCTTCGCTCCGCAAGATTTAGGATTCAAATGGGCTATATCGAGTTTAAATAGGATTTGGCCACCTTTATAACCTGACCATATTTCAACAACCTTCCCCCACCCTGATGCTTCGTCAGCAATGGATGTTCCTGTAAAAAGCATTAATATTATACTCAAATAAACTCTCATAAATAGACTTGTAGTGGTTGTAAAACATGGTCAAAAGAATTGCAAAAATGATAAAAATAACATTACAACAAATTCTACAAAATCGTTTAAAGTGCCCTTAAATTAAACTTACTTGAACACCCAAAGGTTATTTACAATTGGTACATCTACAGTGCCTCCCCAAAAGGGTGTTGTACTGCAACCAGAACCATGAAACCCAACCTTTTGACCTGAAACAAAAGCAGTTAAAGCGGCTGAGGCAATTACATCTTTACCTGCAAGATCATGTGGAATATACACTCTATAAGTAGAAGTACATTCGTCAAGGTTTTGTACTGAACCAGAAATATAAAGACTAATTGCACCGTTTTGATGTGTAAAGTATCTTGTTATTTCAACACCAGGACCATTGAGTGGTGTGATGTATTTTGCAAATGATGGATAAACCATAAATACACTTAGGCATAATACTAATATTCGTTTATTCATAAAACGTTCCTTATTAAAACTTAGTGCCAAAATAAGCGACCCTATAGTTGATTGTAATGCTTGAATACATTCTGTCCGTGGAGTACAACTAAGAACTTTCCCTCAACCTAACACCTGTAATTATTGCCGTACTACCATCACAGCGATACTGAAAACTAACACCCTTCCCTGCTGTAAAAGCAGTTAACAGAAAAGAGGTTATGTGGGCTTGAGAAACATCACTTTGAAAACGAGTATTACTGGACTCTGCACAACTATGCGTTTGACTATCGTTTAAATAAACACTTAAATAGTTCGAAAAAGCTTTTAGATCACTAATTTTTACATAACCAATAGTATTCTCTGCCAATGCAGACATGCTCATTAAAAAGCTAACTGAAAAACTAACTAAAATTAATGGTACTTTCATAATTACCTATTAAACTTTTATCTTGATAAGTGAGAAGCCCGCAATGGCCTGCTGTTTATTTCTGTATTAATCATTCATGAGCGTTATATTTGAGAGTAATAATGCATTGTTATACGGGTATTGGCTCAAGCAAGTCCCCGCACCAGTAAGATAAACCCTTTTCCCTGACAATTGCGCAGATAACAGCATAGATAGTAAAGCTCGGTTAAAATCAGTGTCGGGCTTAAACCAATATCTTAATCCATCACCGCAAGTTGTATTACCACTACCTTTTAGCACAACTATAACAATGCTATGACCACCATTACCGGATAAAGTAACTGTGCCTGCTGCCGTTGTAGCTCCGGCATTTACAATAAGAGGTGTCATGAATATGATGAGTAGAATAAGTTTTTTCATTTGAATCTCAGTATTTACATATCCCTTTAAATTCACCGCAAGAGGTGAATGTTAGTAGGCTAAAATTGGAATATAGGCGACAGCAGTCTACTTCGCCCTAGTTTAATTGATTTGTTACGTTAAATTAAATGACAGTTTGTCATTACACATACGCCATTTGCTCGTTTAGCAGACACATAACACATTAAACCTTTAGCTGAAGCTTGAGCCATAAGAACCATACTATAATATTCATTATGGCCAGGCTCTGAAGGCAAATGGTTCAGTGTTCCATAATAATTAGATTCGTCTGTGCATGAATGCCCGCTGACCCCCTTACCTTTAACATAAAAGATTCCATTTCGAACAGTAACTTTAGTTACCTTTTCAATACGATGCCAAGAAGCGGGCTCTGCGGCTAAAACATCCATGTTAGTAATAAAAATAATAAAACCTAAAATAAAACCTAAAATAAAACGCATACTTCTTCCTTTAATATATTGCCGAATTAGACGGTGAGTTATTGTTGCTAAAAATGTTTGTTGTACTTCAAAGTTGTACTAAGTTTATTGATATAAATACCCAAGACTACACCTTTTCTTTTAGCCGTTGATAATCAATATAACCATTCTTTGCTCGCTGTCTCAGAGGAAAGAAATATTATTACGTTATTTTTTGTAAAACTATGGGATTACCTCAATCATTTTTATAGAGTAAAAAAACACCAGCATTAAATCCCGCAACATTAATACCAACACAGATAATTGGATCTGTAGAAAAAAATAATTTGATGGTGCATTTAACTCTAATAAAAAGGCTGATTTGTCATGTTACGTATAAATAGCGGGTTAAGTATTTGTTACTTAAATGTACTTCACAAAAAAACTTTAACTTTCCTGTTTAAGAAATTTTAATATTACTTTGCTAAAATGACAAAATAACCATTTAAAACACGATTATTTGCCCATCCGTCTATACACGAAGTTACATCTTCAGCTGCCCAATAAAATTTAACCGGCTTATTTGCAGCAAAAGCCATCAAAGCCATTGATTCATCCGTTTTTGTGGGCATATTAATCCACTTATTTGTAGAGCTTAGTAATACGGAAACTCTCTCCATATGATGCCATTTATAGACTTGGGTTATTGTTCCTTCACACATTACAGCTGCTTTAATATTCGAAGCAAATAAAATCGAAAGTATTAATGTTAATAATTTTTTTGTACCGTGCATTTATATTCCTTATAATTGGCCGTCTTATTAAGAAACTTTAATAATTGGCTAAATGTGAAGCTATTTGCTATTACTGTTTCTATTGCTACTTATAGGTTTGCTGTGTTTATTTAACAATGTCTAGATACGATAATTCACAAGCCCCACCTCGAATAGGTAAGCTATCATCTGCATTTATATTAACTTTCATTCCAGAGGTATATGCCATATAAGCAGCACTTATTAAATGAGTATTTTTTGCATCAATCATTACACGGTAAGTTACCTTGCACGAAGAGTCCGTAGGCCATATTAATCCCGTAGTAAAATGGAGCTCAATTGTATTATCATATGTATTACCTGAAGAATAATCTCCAACAGCTCTAATAAACTTTATAGTTAGTCCATTAATTTTCTCATTTGAAGCACTTACTGAACCCGCTAATAACAACAAAGATATACTTAATAATTTAATATATTTCAAAATTGAATCCTATAACGTGAAAAAAATTACCTGCTAAGCTATATAAAACTATCGGCATAGAGATGCTAAATATTGCTAACTGTAATTTTTGCAGTTGTTCTATCTGTTATATGCGTGTAGACGCCGAATATTGATGTAATCAGTTTTATACAAACTTGTTACATTGAATTAAAATTTAAAGATCACTTTAGCAAACCTTAAAATTGATCAAGTGAAAAAAGATGAAAAAAGATTTAACTTAGTAGGAAGAGGAATATTTACCCTAAATCCATTTAGGTTAAAACTGTGTAAAAAAAGTAAACAAAAAGTAAACAGAAATATCGGACACAATACCATAAAAAACAGCTAAAACAAGCACTAAACTATAACAATTGGAAATTATGGATGTAGTTCTTGGCAAAGAAGCGTAGGAAAGCTAACTTAAAAGTTGTAAGAACGAAAAAGTGCTAACTATACCCCGCCCTTTTTAACAACTTGTTATATTTAAAAATATGACTCTTGAACAGAGATTAAACTTACTTCACAACTTCCGGCTACTTCAGAATATATTCTGACTTTTTCCCCAGCCATGTACGCGGATAGAGCAATACTAAGCATTTTTTGTGATGTAGCCTCATCATGAGCGCTGTGTGTAATATCAGCGATCCCATTACAGCTTACTTCAGATTTTCTTGTTGCATCATCATTTAAATAAATTTTCGTCACTTTAGAGTTTGAAAAATCATATACTTTAACACCTTTAATTGTTCCAAAGCCTATATCCGCAGCCACTCCTTTTGAGCAAAAACAGAAAAAACACATTAATACAAAAATTTTGACAATACTCATAACGACCCTTATTTAACATACCACTTCATATAAGAGGAAAAACACTAAAGTTTACGATTAAGCTAAATAGGAAACAAGCCAATAAATTTCTTTGGGATAGCTTATTAAACATAAAACACTATAAATTCATGGCATGTACCAATGGCCTTGAACCAGAACATAAAGGTAAGGTGACTCTAATTTCTTTATCTGCCATTCTTGCAGCCAAAGCTAAAGCATACATAGCTTTACCTTTTTCAGTTGTGAGATTAATTGTTATGTATTGTGACAAGCAGTTTTCATTTTTATATGAGTCTGGAATATTACTTGCAAACTTTAATGTCGCGACTGGTGCTGCGTCACTCCCTTCAATAAATAAGTAAGATATTTTAGTGTAAGGTGAAAAATCACCCGCCGCCGCAATACATTTTGTTGAAATGAAAAAAATAATACATATAGAAATACTTTTGAACATGGGGTATACCTTGGTGATTGATATTATGTATCGCTCCTTATTCAGGCGCGATACATAACTAGTTAAAATTGTGGAAAACGAGCATTAGTCAATTGTTTTTGCCCCTGTAAGAATACTTTGTCGCACTTCAAACTTGATACTAAGTTTTATTTTGAATGTATCACAACACGGTTGAGGTGACAGAATTGCTTACCATCAATTTCGTTACTTTCAACTCTAACTGTCACTTTACGTTGAGTTGCCTGAGCAGATAAAAGCATGGATAATGTCGCTTCATATCCAATATCTGATTTATTTAACATAATCCAGTAAGTGCTCGAACAGTTAAGACCTGAAATATTGTGTTCAGGTGTAGTTGCAACTAAAATCCCTGCATCTTTAGTCCAAACAGATATTTTATTTATTAATACGTCACTATCTTTATACGCTGCAGAAAATGAGGAAGAAGAGACTAAAATCCCACCTAAAACAATAATTTTTTTACTACATTCAAAATACAGCTCCTTAAAACATAACGCCCAAATAAGGGGGCTTATAATAATTGGTCATAATGGGAAACGAAGTGGGACCGGCCAACGGTTAAAGTCCCTCTTGAATTACTTATTAGGTTTATGATTTATATAATTGAACTTTTACTACCTTAGGTGCAGTTATCAGGTTGCCTACACCAATGTTTGCACAGCCTAAAGCACCTATAACTACCTTTTTCCCTGTTGAAAGAGCGGTTAATGAAGCACTTAATTTTGTCCCGAAGTCACACGCATTTCAACTACGGTACACTTATCATCGCTGAGGTATAATTTTACTTTTTTACCACTCATCATCGCGGATAAAAGGTTTGATTGCATAAGTTCTATTCCTGGGTGGCTTGGATAGATTGATGCATAAGCCCCCCCGTATCCACTCTGAGAAGTACAACCACTTAATACTGGTGACAGTTTAACGTTAACTCCGCCGTTGGAAGTTACTACCAAATCAGTCACTTCAGATAAGTTAGTCCAGCCTTTTGGCTCTGCGTATGCGACCTGAATACAACTCCCAAAAACTAACACCCCCAATCCCAATTTGTACAACAATCTATTCATTTATTCTCCTAAAAACATAACGCCCCGCTAAGGGGAAATTTGTAGTTGGCTAAAATGTTGAACGGAGTGAAAACAGCCAACTGTAAAATTTTCCCTCTTGAGCGCCTTGTTAGGTATACCTTACTGCCAATGTGCCTTCACGTAAATGATACTAGTTTCTTGTTTAGTGATGTAATTTGACTTACCACATTTATATTCGATGTTTGACAATAAATACTTGGCACCATTTTTTGTTGTAACTGTTAAGTTGAACGTTCCTGTTTCTTTAGGTACTACAAACTTTAAAGTAGGCTTATTAACCGGTGAAAATTCAAGTTTGGGATTTACAAAATCAAGGGTTGAATCTTCAATATTTATAACAACCCTTTGAATCTCATTATCGGAAAATCCACTAAACATTAATCGAAAGCGATCATCTTTTGCATCAGGAGTGAAAAGATTAAAAACAAAAACGGCAATAAGGGTTAAGAAAACTCCAATAAAAAATTGTTTCTTTGGAGGAACGCCTTGCTCGGATTTCATTGGTATACCTAACGCCCCATTAAGAGGCTTTTAATTGTTGGTTAAAATGTGAAGCGAAGCGGAACCGAGCAAACTGTTAGTAGTCACGCTTGAAATGCTTGTTATGTTTACTTGAGTAAAATATAACCGACTTTTGGTCTTGATGAGTTACAATCATACACATGAAAAGCTATATCTTGCTTAGCAGCAAAGGCAGCTAAAATAACGGATACTTCTACAGAAGCAGATGGTGAATTTTTATCGTTATTATAAACAAAGTCGTACATATATGCTCCGCCAACAACGGCCGAACACCCCTCCATAGTAAAGCCAAAGTCAGTTTGAATGTGCATGCCCCAACTACGAGTTTCTATACCTAAAATTTTTCCATATGCAGTTGTTGATGCTATAGACGAGCTTGTAAATGCGATTAAACTAAAAGTTAATAGTTTGGAAATGATATTCATTGTATTGAAAACCTGTATGTAACCATATTGCCTCAATAAAAGGCGAACAATAGTTGTCTGTAATGTTTAACGAAGATAAACGTAAATAATTTTTTACTAAAAATTTTAATGTTTTATTAATATGTGTAGATATTTTAGAGTCATATTTACACTTTAAGTCTAAAATACCTTCCCCAGCAATATTTACTATTACTGTCATAAATAATATCTACATTTTTTCCTGTCGAAAAGGCAATGAGAGCGGCCGATAATAAGGCTTTTACACCATCAGGTGTTACGTTGTGCTGTCCTGAATAGAAAAAGACACTATTCGTGCCATTAGCAGTACAAATATTGTTAATTTCAGAATCAAACCAAACGATGAATCCCCCATGATCTAGAACTTGAACACTGGTAACCGTCATATTAGATGCTGATTCTGTAGTAAATGCATTAGCATTGGTTATAAATAGAAACCCACATATTAATATGCAAATAATTTTTCTCATCTTGCTATATTCCTAATTTAATAAATATTTATTATTTAAAGCTCTATTAAGCAACGGGAAACTGTTTGCTAAAATGTGTAACGAAGTGAAAACTGCGAACTGTATTTACCGTTTGAAATTAAAACTAACTTCTAAAGCTATTCATTTGAAGCATGAGAATGCCGACCGATGTAATTTAAAGTTTGTGGATTATTATTTGAAGCTACATTAGGAAAACCTAAAGTAATTCTTTTCTTTGCAGCCATCTTAGCTAAGATAATACTCCATATAGACTTCCCTCCAGGAGTAGTCGTATCTAAGTAATACGCATAACAACAAGCAGCTTGAGCAGCATCGAATTCATTTAGGTTTCTAAAATAAACAATACCTGCAGAGTTCATTTGCCATAACAACTTGCTTGAATCATCTATTTCAACCCATATTTGAGCGCTTGCCTGTGAAGCAAAAAATAAACTAGCTATTAATAAAAACAATTTCATTCTTTAAATCCTTTTAAAAATTTGATGCAGCATTTACTGCATGAAGAGATCCTAACGTCACTTCAAGAGGCGATGAATAGTTTGAGGAGGAAGAAAAAAACCAACTGTATTTTGTCCTTGTGAAGAACTAACTAGACATGCACATAAAGTGTTTCAATCGTTCTTTGGATTACACCATTCTTTTATTATTGGATTCCAAAGCCAGCCTGATGTAGGCGCTGCTTCCTTAATAACCGCAACTAAATCGGTTCTAACTGTGGTGGGTACATCAGCGGAAGTTTTATTGTTGTGTGATACAATAACTTTCACATCATAAGATGACAATTTATCTATCGCATCGACTAGAACATTAGGAATGTTACTAGCTTTAACATTGAAATGGATATTAACATCTGAAGTAAAAGCATCATAAAATTGTATATCATCGCACAATTTTTTCGAATCGAGAGTCTTGATAGTTTTGTTATCAAGTTCAATTTCTATGAGCGTACATTGTATACCTTTATATTCAATGTTTTCTATAATCGGGTCTGGTAGTTGCCCACTTAAAGTTCGCATTTTTACTTCCTTTTATATTCGTTTAAACCTGACTTCCATACACAAGCTGTATTCCACACAATAATCATTAACAACATGTTACTTTAATGACTTAATAACACCCAACCTGTAACGTTTAATTAACTTGACGCAATATGCCATGATTTCAAATAATTACAAGTAAAAGCAATTTTTTTTCCCGAAATGGTTTATTTGAAAATATCAACGAAATATTTAATGATTAATATCAAAAATGAATACGAAGTGCTCATAGAGTACTGTCAAAATGTACTATCAGCTTACAAAATCTGAATTATTCATCACTAGTCGAAATACCTATAGTAAGTACCCCCTATAAGTACCCCTTCTTTTTTCTGTAATGATATAAGAACTGGACTATCAATTTATAATGGCAAGATGAACGTAATCTCTAATAGGAATTTGACAGAAATGTTTACCAAACGTTAATATACGTAAAACAAAGAAGCACTCGCAATACTTCTTTATTTATTAAAGGTGGATATATTTTTGGTGACATAAAAAGGATGTATTAAGCACACTAGTTATTTAACTAAACGGGGTAATAGGAAGTATTCGATACCAATTTTCTTCTCTTAGATGTCAATATGGCACTTGATACAATAGATTTTTTTAATTTTTTCTCGGTTGCTAACGTAGATGAATGTATTGCATTTTTCGTAAAACAGTTAAAATTGTGTTGTACAATCCTTTCAATTTGAGTTGCCATTTTCTTATTAGCCAATTTTATTTTGTTTATGCACACGTATGCTTTTTTAAAGTTAAGAATACCGAACTGTTTGTCAGTATACATTTGGGCTAACAAGCTATTAAAACTCATAGCCCACTCGCAATGACCTTTTGCTCCTTTTTCAAGCGCTTCAATACAAAGTGGAATATTCATGGGCACTGATTGAAAAGATCCGTTGTAAACCCTCCAGATTAGATTAAAAGACTCAAATACATTGCTTTTATACGCTTTATCAACGCATTTTTTTACTTCTTCAATATTTATATTTCTTGAACCACAAATTAAAGCAAATTTCACACATGCATCAACATTACCTAAAGATATAGAAACTCTTAAAAAATCTAAACCTTCATGTAACTTGCCATCATCAAAGCAATCATTAAGTAGCATTTTACCTATTAATAAACTCATATCAGGGCATTCAACATTAAAAGTTTTAGCTAAATCAATTGCTCTATTTAAAAGAAACATATCGGTATGTTTATGACTAGTAGCCTGTGCGTATAAAAGCAGAACTAAATCAGTAAGAGTCTGTGAATCACGCTCACCTAATATGAAAACATTAAAAAGATGTTGATCTAAGTTTAGCTCGGTGTTATTCACTTTTATATTGATTATAACTTTGCCCGTTATTGTTAAATATAGGTCTTCTAATAAAGTACGGAACGTATTTACCGCTTCACAGGCATTTGTATTAATGTCGTACCTGACAGCAAACAAACCATTATCGACGGCTTCATGAGCACCAGTATTACCTAGCTTTCTTAAATTATGCAGCAATGATGTTATATTTGGGTTAATAATGCGCCTTTTTTCTAAATATTCAATTCGATCAAATAATAACTTATTTTTTTTCATAACTAGGTCATCGGAAAGATATTCAATAATTAACTCAACGCCGTTTCTTATTTTTATCAGACTATGTTCAGGAAGGCATCGTTGATATGTCTTAGCTGTATTGTAGGCGACAAATATTTCTTTAGAAAACCATTGTGCTAACTCATTATCAGATTTAATCATCATTTTTCCATTAAATATTTATGTTAATAATTTTTGCTTAATATAAGTCAATTATTACGGATTAATGATCATCCAGTGTGGCTGTGGATATAGCCATACATCTATATAAAGCCCCCCACCTTTCTGACAGCGATGGTCTTGGGGGGGGCTAATAACACTTTTTTTGCTAGCCGTTAATGATTACCGGATAACATAACCATTCTCATCAAAAGTAGGTATATCTTCAAACTTGATATGATTCTTTGGCAATAGCCCTTTAATGGCACGACTATCCGCATTGCGTTGCGTTATATCACGTATAATGTCATCAACAGTTGTAGTCACCTGAACATCAAGATAAAGGCCTGAGACCTTAGCTAGCTTATCCCACGCACTGACACGTGCTGCTGAAGTACTTCGTTCGCCCCTGTCCATAGCTTCTTTCAACAAACCCGTTAAGATCATCTCGCGGTTAATGAAAGTTTCGGTGGAAAGTTTATCTAAGTGATGTTTAATAGCGTTACGGATGTCAGGTTTGGTCAATAGCTCGCTTGCAATTGAACGCGCTGTTTTTTCGGAATAACCCGCGCTAATTGCCGCCCTACTAGCATTGAAATCAGTTACATACTCTTCAACAAAACGGTCTTGTTTAGTGGTTAATTCATGCATGGTTTACCTCACTTAATTTATCATTCTGTTGGATAGCTGGTACTTCTGTCAGTTTTGGCAGTTGATAATCAGGGTGTTTGACATAATAAATTGTTGGCCGACCAGTACCACGATAAGGCAACTCAAGTTCTTTGCAGTAGCCATAATCTTCTAAAAGCGCAAGTGCAGGCTCAACAGACTCAATACTTGTAAGCCCGGCCCACCGCTTACGGTAAATGTCTCGGATAACGAAAGGCTCAGGTAGTCGCTCAAATCGCTTCAATATCAGCTTTGCGTTTTTAATGACTTGTTGCTCCGGTAACGAATAGATACGCTCAGCGTGTGTACGTAAGTACTCAACGTAAGCAATAGCATTAGCCGTGCACTGTTCATCAATGTAAGGGGAGCCTTCAAAGGTATCATTATCTATTACATAAAATATCGCCGCGACAGTCGGTACAAGACTACGATATTTAGCATAATGTGATTCAAGTGCAGAACTTAAATCATCACTTTTAGTTAGCGCTTCATTTTTAATGTACCAACTTTTAAATAAATCATAAGAAGGATCATTAAATTTTAATACTAAGTTATCATCTCGTTCATCCGACCAAGTACTAAGTGACTCAATTGCATCATTAAACGCGTACATCGTCGCTTTGTTCGGCGCTTGATCGACAAAGTTATTTGTTTTGCTAACATCAGGATAAACAGCTATTTGAAAGCGCTGTAGTAATCCGTCACCACCCTGACTGCCCTTTACTGTTTCATCGACGATCTTCCTGTAAGCATCCGGTTGAATACCACCTAAAATGCTTAACCTGTTTGTTGGGATAAATGTTGTACCTCGCCCTATTCTATCAATAGTGTAAGGCTTATCCCCATTCCAACTCTCAAGAATAAATGAACGGTCATTCGTTTTATCCGGCTTATTTAAATTGTTAAACCATCCACTAAGTTCATCGCGAAATATCAACAGTCCCTTAGTATTGGTACATAACAAGTCAGCTATCTTTTCTATTGTGCCATCGTTAATAATATATCGAGCTTGAGTAGGCTCTACATCATCATCGACTTGGTCTGCTAGCAGCATAGCCTTAGCTTGGCTAGTATCACCTTTACCTATTAAACTATTGATTTCTTTCTTGTTGAATTTGGCGCGAACATCGACTATTTCGCAATCTGCAATATGTTCTTTAGTTTCTACAGCAAAGAATTCACGTGATTTCGCTTCTAATTTTTCTAATGCAGCCATTGCAATAGACAAGGTTGGTGATTTAAGTAACGACGGTTTACCAACAATATTTCCAAAGAGATTTAAATACACTACCCACCCAATATCATGTTTCTTTGGTTGAACAGCGATCCTTCGTGCAATAATTGAAGATGAAGCAACAATAAGAGCTGCAGCAAGAAAGTCCGGTGGACATTGCATACGCATTGCTGAATCAATAACCAAGTCCTGCATCACTTTAGGTAAAAGCTTTACATCAAGAGGCTGAACAGCCTTTAGTTCGCTTATTAAAGGATGAGGATCTGACCAGTAAATTTTATTAGCCGGCTGTTCTTTTAATATAGGTAAGCGGTTATTATCGAACACGTATTTAACTGAATTGGGTATATCATCAAACCGATCCTTATACCGGTTATCACGAACTGCAATTGATGACTCCATTAGAGACTTTAATTGTGCAATGATTGATGATTGAGTATTCCCTTGATTTGCCCATATCCCAGCTAACGAAAGTATTGAGGCATGGAAATAGTTTCCGTTATGAATATTACGCTTATGATCCTCTTCCGTTTTTTTATGCCTAACTTGTATCGCGTCATTTTTTTTCTGAATATCCCCAATATGGTCACTGACAAAACTGTCAAAACCAAAGCTAGTGATAATTTCATCGGTATTATAACCCTCGTCTTGATGTGAAATAACGGTAACTTGTTGCGGCTCGTTTTTAAGATTGAAAGAACCCGCTAATCGCATTATACGAGGTAAATCGGAAACGCTAGGGTCACCATTGTATTTTGCTGCTAATGCTTTTTGGAGCTTCGTAAATTGATCTAAAGGGCAATCACCCACCCGCCAATAACAATGAAACTTACCCTTACTACTATTAACAACTAAATTCGGAGCTAAAGGCATTGCTTCAATGATGCCAAGGTTATCTTGTGTTGTATCATCCAGGTCCAAAAATAGAGCCCGTACTGCCTTAACATTACCTGTTTTAGTGCCTGCACCATCAGTCATATTAACAGTAAGAAATACTTCCAACCCATTTTCGATATTTGTTAATAGTTTTTCCTGCCAGCGTGGGTTATTTGAATCGAATTGATAAATACATCTACCTTTCATCGCTTTAAAACAAAATAAAGCTCCCTCATTATCTGCGAGAGTAGACATATGAAGCATAGCTAGGTGCAGTATTCTACTATTGTCTTGTTTATTCATTGGCGATAAAAAAGTATCATTTTCTATCAGTGGAGCAACCGTTAGACTCATGATTGCACTCCTATTTTACCAAGCTTCATTCGGCCGAACTTTATTGGGGAAATTAAAAATTCGTCATTTGCTTTAATACACACTATGTCGCAATCATTTTTATCATGCCAATAGTTAGCATGTTGTAGTTTAATCGCTACGGTAGCCATTCCCATTAAAACACGTATACCTAGCCTTCTAGCACTACCTTCAGTCTGTACAAGAAGGATTGAAACGCCCGTATTTTCAAGTATATAATTTAAATTATTTATTGTATTAGCTACATGAATTGACTCGATTGGGTCTAAAAACTTAAAAGATGATAATTCTAAGACGATGAGTGATAGACCTTTTCTAATAAGACCATCAGGCTTATTTAACTGTTTTACTAGTTTTCTTATTTGCTGTTGATTTAATAAATTAATAGCTGAATCCGTCACAAGTAACTCATCTGAATAAGCTCTAAAATTAAGATCACGCCCACTTCTTAATGCTTCGCTATGGCCATGGCTACCGGCATAAAGAACAGAACCTTTAGTGCGAACTTTTTTACCGAACAATGGTTCCTCCGTTACTAAGCAACTAGAGATCATATTTGCAACAGAACAGTTTAACTTATGATTATCGCCGACAATTATTGATAATCGATTCTTTGCAATAACGTCAGTAATTAGCCATTTACCTGAATTTACAACGGGAGCTGAAATAGAAAGTATATTGCTCATAGCTTTTCTCCCAACGTTAAACACTGGCGTTGATCAGTAAGAGTTTTAACAAGCAAGCGTATTTCATCTTTGCTTTTCCCCTGAATTTGCGCGGTTATTACAGCTAAAACCTCATGTTCAATGAACGCTACCGCCCTGTCACCAATTGAAATTGATGGCGTAAATAGACCGTTATTAAGCTTCAGGTGTAGAGTGCTTTTAGACATGCATGTCAAGGCTAATACTTCTGGTTTTCTTATTAGTTTTAACTTGTTGAATGATGAAATTGACTTTAGAACATTGTATTCGTTGATCTGAAGGCCGTGATCGGCTACATTTGTGTCGGGTGCTCTCATCGTGTTGAGACTCCTGTTTTGTTAGTGAGCGTAATTGCTCATCGTGACCTCGGAATTGCCGTTCTGGGGTCACACCTACTTCTGCTTTTCTTTTCCTTGTTTTATTCACTCCTTTTGTACAAACCGAAATAACGTTGCCGTCCCCGATTCCTTTTATAAGCTACTTTGGTCGAAATAATTATGCAATAGGGAAAAAAAAATAAATTGTTTTTCGCCGAACTTAGTAACATTTTCTGATACATAGCCACACTTTGAAAACAAAATTAACATTTTTTATTTTACGTACTAAAATTGACTTTTTTTTGTTTTTTTTGCCCCTCAGATTTAGCTAACAAGCGCTATTTGAAAGGAAAGTAAAATTTGCCCCTCACGTAAGAGTTAGCCCACCAAGCTTGTGAGATATGTCTTGCGTTCGTAAGATTAAGGACCTTTATTGCAATCTTGATATAAGATTTTCAGATCGAAAGTTTATTTGAAATAAATTTGAAATTTTTATTGTTTCGTTAGTTAACTCCATCGATAAAGTTGATTATCGATGGAATATCCACTGGCGGAAGATTATTCATTTATCAATGACGCTTTGTATTTCGTTTCATTTGATGCATTTTCAAGAAATGCAATCAATTAACACTAGGCTAAGTTAACCATTGACCAGCTTTAAAGCAGGAACAGTGCCTAACAAGTTGTAAATTCCCTTTGAGCATTGATCTATATGATCTGACCACCATTGCATCATTTCTCGCCTACGATCAATATAATCTGCACGGTTATAAACTTGACGAATTTGGTTCTTATCACGGTGTGCTAAGGATGTTTCAATAAGATCAACATTAAACCCTTTCTCATTTAATGTTGTACTCGCAACAGATCTAAACCCATGCGCTGATTGAATACCACCAAGGCCCATTCTTCTTAACGCCTTGTTGACAGTTTCCTGATGTACATGCCCACTAACTTTTCTAAATGATGCAAATATATACGTGTCACTTCCTGTAAGCGGCTTCAATTTGTCTAGTAGCTCTAAAGCCTGAGACGTTAAGGGAACTGAGTGCGACCTTTTAGTTTTTCCCATACGTACAGCAGGAATGATCCACAATTCTTTTTCAAAATCTATCTCACTCCACTCTGCCATAGCTGCTTCTTTAGGCCTTACCATAGTATTAAGTTGCCATTTAATTAAGCATCTAGTAATAACCTTCATATCCCCATCTCTTATTACATCTAAGAGCCATGGTAACTTTTCAGGTGGTACTGCAGGGTTTGGAGTGGATTTGACCTTTATAAACGCTTCAGTGATATCGGTAAGTGGGTTGTAAGAAATTCGACCTGTAAAAACGGCAAATTTCATCACCTCATTTACACGAGCACATAGGCGCTTGGTTAAATCAAATTTACCTTGTTCTTCTACCTTTCTAATCACTTTAATGACTTGTGGCGGCTTTAACTGACTAATAGGAACTTTACCTAAGGATTTAAATAAATGGTTTTCAAACGCTCTTATTATTAATTTTGATTGTTTAGGCTGTATTTTAGCTTCTTTTATTTCAAACCACTCGTCAAAGACAGCTCGAAAGCTATTGCTATGTTCTATGCGTTTATTTTCTGCAAGCTCATTACGGAAATTGATTGGATCAATACCATCTGCGACCAATGATTTTGCTTCTACTCTTTTTTCTCGTGCTTTTGCTAAGCTAACAGAAGGGTATGAACCTAAACTGAGTGTTGTTTGCTTATTCGTGACAGGTTTCATGTACCGAAGATGCCAAATTTTCGACCCACTTGGCTTAATTAATAATTGTAAGCCACCGCCGTCAGATAGCTTAACAACCCTTAATGGGTCTGGCTTTGCCTGTTTAACTTGAGTATTAGTTAATGGGATGAACTTTGCGGCCATGTGGTACTTACTCCTGAAATTTCATGTGGTATGGAACTAAACTATAGTAAAAGATTTAGCTATTGATCTAGAGCGTACCATATAAGGTACCACATAAAATTCAGGATGGTATTAATTGTCATAGGACATAAAAGGAAGGAAAAAGGCAAGTAAACCATTGTTTTAAATGATTAACTTGCCTTTATAGGACATTGCAGTCCTTGTATATGGCGGTGAGCGAGAGATTCGAACTCTCGAAAGGGATAAACCTTTACACGCTTTCCAGGCGTGCGCCTTCAGCCACTCGGCCAGCTCACCAATTTTTAAATTACGGCTCTTAATAAAAAGAAAAATAAATAGCAAAATATAAACATTATTTATCTAGATATTCTTAAAGCCGCGCTATGTTAGGCAAATTCTCACCTTAACACAACTTAATTTTTGCAAAGCCACACTAACCGCTTATTTTATCAGCAAAACAAGGCAATATTACTGAGCTGCTAATGCTGCATTAAACGTTAACATGCGATCTAACGATTTTAATGCGCCATCACGCAAGGTCATATCGACAAAGACTTCCTTTCCTGAAGGGTCGAGTAAGGCATCTTCGATTTCTTTTAAGCCGTTCATTGCCATCCACGGACAATGAGCACAACTTTTACAGGTTGCGCCTTCACCTGCCGTTGGCGCTTCAAAGAACTCTTTGTCAGGACAAAGCTGCTGCATTTTATAAAAGATACCGCGATCTGTAGCAACAATAAACTTTTGGTTAGGCATATCTTGCGCTGCTTTAATTAATTGGCTAGTTGAACCAACGGCATCAGCTAGCTCAATAATATCAGCAGGAGACTCAGGGTGTACCAAAATAGCCGCCTCTGGTTGCAAGGCTTTCATATCCTTTAATGCTTGTGTTTTAAACTCATCATGAACGATACAAGCGCCCTGCCACATTAGCATGTCAGCACCCGTTTGCTTTTGAATATATGAGCCTAAGTGTTTATCAGGTCCCCAAAGGATTTTCTCGCCATTTGCGTCAAGATGGTCAACAATTTCTAATGCGCAAGAAGAAGTAACAATCCAGTCTGCGCGTGCTTTAACAGCTGTAGATGTATTAGCATAAACAACAACAGTTCTCTCGGGGTGTTGATCACAAAATTCATTAAATGCTTCAATAGGACAGCCCAAGTCTAAAGAACACGTAGCTTCAAGCGAAGGCATAACAACGGTTTTTTCAGGGGTAAGTACTTTCGCTGTTTCCCCCATAAAACGTACACCTGCAACAATAAGGGTAGTCGCTGGATGATTATTACCAAAACGAGCCATTTCTAAAGAGTCAGCAACACAGCCACCGGTTTCTTCAGCTAATGCTTGAATCTCTGGGTCTGTATAATAATGTGCGATAAGTACCGCATTCTTTTCTTTCAACAATCGTTTAATACGATCTTTGTAGGCTATACGCTCATTATTTGAAAGTGGAACGGGTTTTACAGGAAATTGAAAATCATATTCTACGGCTAAATTACTTTGCGACATTTTTTATCTCTACTGATCTCTTTTGAAAACGCGGCAATTATACGGTATAGATGAAACGATGTGTATAAGACTTTTTTATTAATAACCATGATGCTTGATTATTATAAGCTTTATATCAGAATGAAATTTGAATGATATTGAAAATAAAAGAAGTGGTCGGCCGTGAAGGATTTGAACCTTCGACAAATTGGTTAAAAGCCAACTGCTCTACCAACTGAGCTAACGGCCGACAAATTTTTCTTGATTCATCATTTTAAGATTTTGAATAAATCTGTAAACAATAAATTATATAAAGTGGATAGTAAAAGAAGTGGTCGGCCGTGAAGGATTTGAACCTTCGACAAATTGGTTAAAAGCCAACTGCTCTACCAACTGAGCTAACGGCCGACATAAACTTTTCAGTGTTGACATTCCAATCAACGAATGTAATCAGTAATTACATTCTTTTGTGTGTAAGAAAGTGGTCGGCCGTGAAGGATTTGAACCTTCGACAAATTGGTTAAAAGCCAACTGCTCTACCAACTGAGCTAACGGCCGACAATATTTCTTTTTTCGAAGTTATCTTCGAATCACACAAGTACTTCTTATTCTTTGCATCGATATTTCTAAGCAAAGAATTGGTCGGCCGTGAAGGATTTGAACCTTCGACAAATTGGTTAAAAGCCAACTGCTCTACCAACTGAGCTAACGGCCGACATAATGCTTAAATTGCATTGCGTTGAACTAGTGCCTCAACGCGCCGCATATAATACTCATAATATTTTTTAGTGCAACTAATATATTTAACTTTTTTCTTATTTATTGATTGTTTGCATAAAAAGAAAGCAGTTAGTTTAACTAATCGTCGCTTACTGTGATTATAAGTTATCTAATCTTGATTGAGCCAGTTGAGCTGC
>Ga0209292_1003041_pt1 | contig 18713 bp, 11 predicted proteins | sample GOMGulsemesocosm_2_FD_184634 | JGI IMG/M metagenome (GOLD analysis project Ga0209292, IMG submission 184634) | Methane-oxidizing microbial communities from mesocosms in the Gulf of Mexico - GOM9C Gulf of Mexico (SPAdes) (version 2) | ecosystem: Environmental > Aquatic > Marine > Cold seeps... | reverse complement strand
GTATAGCCCTCTCCTACTTTTAATGTTCCTGTGGAGCGAATATGACCAGTCATCCAATTCGCATATAGATCAATTTTATTCACATACTTAAATATCCAATAATCCGCTAATGTAATTGGTGCTCCTGATGCTCCATCATAACCTCCAGTATCAAATGTTATAGTTTGTGGCGTAGCTGCTGTAGTTCCATCTTTTAAAATTCCAGCTATGGAATAATCAGTATTATTTGCTATAGCGTTTACAGGATTTACCGGACTTGACCAAAAGTTATAATTGTAGATACTAGTCTGCCCTTGCTGATCACGCTCTAAATATCCTGCACTAGTAACATCTAAATCAGAATTGGTAGTTTGAATTAATTGCGACTCCCCTACTAAATCAATCTGACCATCTAATTTTAAGTAACTCGTGTTATTTAATAACTGATCGTTTTGTATTTCTAACTCAGACCCTGAATCTACTAACAATCCTAAATGTGTATGGCTTGCCGTAGTAGTTACTTTAGCATTATTAGTTACTTGAACAATTGCCCAGTCCTTATTTGGTAAATTTTCTATATCCCAAACATTACCATATTCCCATGTACCAGTTGTTGTCCAATCACCAGAAGCGTTAGCTACATAAGGTAAAGGGGCTGATTGTACTTGAACTGTGGTTATATTATGAATTTTACCATTCTTTACACTTGGAGATCCATCTAAAAGTGTAACATCAAAAACAGAATTCATATTATAATATAATATTAAGTCATTCCATGATAATGATCCTCCATCAATTGGTTTTGGAATTGTTGAGCCCGATACCTGACCTCCCACATTTTCTATTTCTTGGTAAATTTGTTCTCTAATTTGATTATCTGAAAGATCTTTATTGTAAATTTTAACTTCATCAATTGCTCCATGAAAATACTTATCTTCATCTTCAGAGTTTCTACCGATGGCAAAATCAATTACATCATCTCTTTTTCCAAAATTTGATCCCAATCCTGTAGCTTGCCAAACGCTATCACCATTTAAATAAAGTGATAAAGCTCCTGTGCTACCATTATATTTCGTTGTGGCATGATACCATTGATTATTCAATAAAACTGGCGCATCCCCATTTGGTGTTTCTAACTCTACTATAGGAGCACATTCAGTACATATTCCTGAGTAAGCATCACTTGTATCACCAGTTAGTGAAAAAATCCATGCTTGATGAATTAAAGCATTGTTCTCACCAAATAATTGAAATAAGGTATTATCCATTTCACTTGCAGAAGCTCCATTTTGTACATATTCAATTAAAATTGTATCACTTGGCGCTACTTCAAAAGAATGAGTTGTTGACCAACTAGGACCAATAGGTCTGATTTCACTAGTCATTGATCCACCAATGTCAAACTGAAGAACAGTTCCATTAAGGGTTATTTGTACATACCCAGTCAAGCCAGCATAGGTATAATCATTAACAGAGATTACATAAGATGTAGTAAGTTGACCTGTTTTAGCATAAGCCTTAAGTCGATTATTCCCATCTACAAATAATTTAAAATTTGATTGACCACAAACCACTCCTTCATTAGAAAAGCTACCATCAGTTTTTAACCAAGACATCATTGTACTCTCCGTTTTATCGGCCAAAAATCCTTTTGTGTCAATATAATCGTTAGCACCATCAAAATCAATATCTGATGTTGGAGGTAAATCAAAAATTTGTATCGGCTTAATATATACTGCAGAATCATAACTTCTATCAACCACATCACCAATAGCTAATTTCATATGATAAGTAATCCCTGGTCTTAATATTGTATATGCTCGTAACTCTTCCGTAAATCCATTATATACCATTTGATGAGTAGAGACATACTCAGGTACTGCATTCCAGAAACCTGCATTTGAAACATATAAATCGGAGTTTCCTAATTCACAAGGGTTTAATAAAGCACTTCCAGCTCCTCCGACCGAACCAGAATTAATATAATTTACAGCAACATTGGTTCCACCAACCGTTGCTAAATTAGAAGTACCGGTTAAATCCCCTCCAGAAATAAAAAAACCAAAAATGTCATTATACTGTGAGCATACCCAATAATCATATTCTTTTGAAGCAAACTGATAGTCCAAAGCAAAAACCTTCGGTTCAGTACCAGCTATTGTAAAATCAAATTCAAATATTGCGACATCTCTAGTTGCCTCTGATTCAATAGACACAAGATCTGGGTCAGCATATATTGTTGCAGTTGTAGGATCCCCTTGCATTTTTAAATCACTTGCAGTACCCGCATAATTATCTAACGAATGACTTACTGATCCTGTTGTCAATAAAATACCTTCATCAACCGTTAAACCTGCATTTGTTCCGTTAGCAAAAGTCCCTAATTGTTTTGGATCAGTTGAAGGATTTGTAATTGTTGGGTTTGTAATCGTAAATCCACCATTTGACGACAGTTGCGTTGCTAATTGCGTAGCAGTGACGCTTTCTACATAAGTTGCTTGTGAGAATACTTCATTAGAATAAAAAACAAGCAATAACCAAATAAAAATACTAAGATATTTTTTTCCCATTTCGATTATATTATTTTAAAAGATTAATTATTAACACATTATATGTTAATTTATGATTAACAAATAACAAAAAAATATTAGGTAACTAATACTCTGAGGTAAGATAGTACGCAAGCTTATTAGTATTCTATTATTAAATATTTTCACCTATAATTTTCAATGATCTACATCAAAAAAAAAGACCAGCTCCCCAGCTGGTCTTTTCACTCAAATTAACATGTATATTTACCCGAATTACATATTAAATCTTAAATATCATTTTCTTACGTTTATCAGTTATTCCATGATAACGAAGAATTCTTTTCTTTTTTTTTTTTCGTATTATACTAATTACTAATAGTAATGAAAACACACTTAAACCAATACAGATATAACTCATTGTTAACATAATACATCTATTTAATTATTAATTTCTTAGTTATTTTTGTACCATTATTATAATCAAAAGTTACCAGATATGTTCCTGTTGCAACTTGTACTGGAATTGCAATCTCTTTAACATTAGTATAATCGGTATTTGCTTTTAAAACTTGCTGTCCTAATACATTATATAAACTCACGTTTTTAGCGGTAAATACTGATAAATCACTAATATTTATACTTCCAGTAGCCGTATTGTAAAATACAACTAGATCATCTGAAATAGTATCAACATCATCAATTGCTAACACTTCCGAAGTTTTAAAAACTACATAAAAACGATCGTTGTATTCACCTGAAGCTAAGTTGAATTCTACTGGCAATCCAGCTTTTAATTTCGTGGCTAAGTTTAATACTGCATCCAAGAAATATACTTCTAATGATGAATCTAAATCTACTAAGGATTGAACTTCAAATTTACACACTCCGTCTGCTCCTACTTTTATTTGTAATGGCAACTCTAAATCTTCATAAATAGCACCAATCCCTTGAATAACAAGCTTTTCATCAGACTCCACAATTTCTCCATTTAATACCCATGCACAATCTGTAACCTGATCATCCAACATTCTAGCATCATAACCGTAATTCATTCCATCTGCTAAACCTTCTTTTACAGCTAATAGCAATTCTCGTTGTGGCCCTTCTGGAGTAGTAAATTTAAAATACATTCTCTGAAGATCAGCTGTATTAGTTGATGTTGATGAAGTAGATTCTGCTGATGCTGTTTTGGTAAATACTGAATCATCTCCAACTATAGCTTCACGCTTGTAAGCACGTTGGCCATTATTAAATTCAATTGTCCCACCTGCTGGACTTCCTTGAACAAAGAATCCTTGAGCTACTGGTACATAACGACCTGGACGAATAGTTCCTGTTCCGATTGATGATACATCAGGGTCAGGGACAGCAATAACCCCTCCAGCTAAATTATACGTAGCATACCCGCCTTCATACTGAGCTAAATTATGACTAGTTCCTCCCCAATGTTCCCAGAAATACAAGGCTCCTGTTGAGGATCCTGTTCCTATAACATCTCCAGCGTTTTCTACACTTGCCAAATTGTCATTTATAAACTGATTAGCATCCAAAGCACTAGCATACGGATTACCAACTAAATAAACATTGTTTGCTCCAACGGTATGTTGAATTACACCGTTATTCGGTTTACCATTAAATACATAGTTTTGTACTGCTGATGCTGTTCCTGTTCCTTTTTGAGTATACCCTTCTCCTACTTTTAATGTTCCTGTAGAACGGATATGACCACTCATCCAATTTGCATATAAATCAGGTTGATTTACATATTTAAATATCCAATAATCAGCTAAAGTCATTGGTGCTCCTGCAACTCCATCATAACCTCCAGTATCAAATGTTATGGTTTGTGGCGTAGCAGCTGTAGTTCCATCTTTTAAAATACCAGCTATGGAATAATCCGTATTATTCGCTGTAGCGTTTACAGGATTTACCGGACTTGACCAAAAGTTATAGCTATATATACTTGACTGTCCTTGCTGATCACGTTCTAAATATCCTGCACTGGTAACATCTAAATCAGAATTGGTAGTTTGAATTAATTGAGACTCCCCTACTAAATCCAATTGACCATCTAATTTTAAATAACTCGTATTTTGCAACAACTGATCATTCTGAATTTCTAATTCTGAACCTGAATCTACCAATAATCCTAAATGTGTATGACTTGCAGTAGTGGTTACTTTGGCATTATTAGTTACTTGAATTATTGCCCAATCTTTATTAGGTAAACTCGTAATATCCCACTCTGCCCCATTTACCCATGTAGCAGTAGTTGTCCATGCTCCTGATGCATTAGCTAGATACGGAATTGGCGCTCCTAATACTTGAGTAGTAGTCATGTTATTTATCGTTAAATCATTCCCTCCAGAAGAAGCGTCAGTTGTTTGTCCGGCAATAACAGTAGCTGGATCTAATTTTAAATACATACTTAAATTAGACCAGTTTAACGAACTATTATCAATATCCTTAGGAATTACACTTCCACGTACTTTTCCTCCATTATCTTCTATTGATTGATAAACTTGCTCTTGTAACTGTAATGCAGTTAAAGCAATATCATATACTCTTACTTCTTGCATATCTCCTTTAAAATAGCGATCATCACCATTACTACGTCTACCAATTTCAAAATCATTAGCATCAGCATCCAATGCATTTCCAGTAGTATTTACTTGGGTAACTTGTTCTCCATTTATATACAGCGTTAAGGTATCGCTAGTTCCATCATAAATAGCAGCAACATGAGTCCATACATTTGGAGTTATAGCAGTTGCAGCACTACCATTTGTTGAACTTGTTGTTCCAGTTTTAACTTCAGATCGCAATTGCCCTGATGCATTTGTAAATATTCTAAAACTATCTTGCCCCATTATATCTGAAGCTCTATTTTCGTCAGTCTTTACCCATCCCATCATTGAGCTTGAAGGTAATCCTCCTAAAAGAGAACTTCTGTTGGCGTAATCATCAGTACCATCAAAATCAATAGTGCTTACACATCCTAGATTTAAATCTACTGTTTTATTGATAGTACACCCAAAGAAATTAATTTGTAAAGTATATGTTCCAGCATCTCCATTTACTATTGAAGCGATATTAAAATCTTTTACTGAAGATACTACGTTGCTTAAAGGGTCTAACCATTGGTATGTAATACGAGAATCACCATCCAATATATCAGGGAAATTATTAGCTACTGAAAAGCTAGCAGCATCACCTGGACATAGTGATAGGTCGGCAGTTTCAGTAAAAGTAATATCTTCAAAATCATCAACCTTAAGCAATAACATTTGAGTACCTCTTAAACCATCTCCATAACCAATAGTTCTAAAATCTATTTTATGTTCAGTACAATCATCACTAATATATATAGCATGTGTTTTTCCTGGATCTGTGTAATGTCTATCATTTCTTCCACCCTGTCTGTTTACATCTATTTCCGGAACAGATGCCCAAGTACGTAATGCATTAAATGAATTGTTAGTGATAGTTACATCTGCTTCTTCACCATGGTTTTCATGCTCAATAATTAATTTCCCTTCTATTAAATCTGTCGTATCACTATAAATCCCTCCAAAAACACCTCGGATATCTATAAAATCATCTCCTAAAAGTCTAAAATAAGAATTACTGACTGTTGGCCCTTGCGAATCATTAAAATCTAATTCCCAACGGTATAATCCTGATTGGTTTAAATCAGTTATTTTTCTAGCTGGTAAAATTGCAGGTGGCCAAAAAATAGCGTTACTAGCTGTAGAAGTATACATTTGCTGACTACCAATAGCCAATGCTCTCTTTCCAATTTCAGCACCAGAATAATTCTGATTTTGCATAAAATCACGAGTAAACCAAGCAGCACCATCATAAGTTAGCCCTGTAAATGAATAATACGGATTTGCTCCTTGATAAGGACCTGAAAGAAATTGTCCTTCATAACTACCATGATTATCATTTATCGTTGCTTTATTTGCTCCGTATTGAATATTATCCCAATCCTGTATGGTTCTAAATTGCCCAGGAGTATTATTTAATTGATGTGTCCATCCCCACTTTTCAGCACTAGCAGCAGATTCATCAATTTCTGTTGCACCAGCCATATCTGATGATGTCCACGCCCATTCCTTACCATTTTGGTGAGTTTCCAAGAAAAACATTCTGTTATCTTGTGTAAAAGATTGCCATGATAAACTTGTGAATGTTAACATAAAAACCTTCTTCTCAATATCAGTTTCACAATCCAGTATTCTTTGATCATTAATCCAATCCTTTATCGGTGTTCTTTCAACTTCAGTAGCTACTGTGTTAAAAATATCTACCAATAAAGCTCTATTTGGTATTAGGTTGTGATCCGCATTTAACCTATTATAATATTCGGTATTAAATTTTTTAAAGATTTCTGAATCTTCTATATACATTTTTCTAAAAGCAGTAGCTCCCATACCATAACGTAACCAATGACTACCAGTTGCTATATCAGTACTAAAATAATTTCTGTTACGAACTTGCTCATGATTTTGAAAATCATAGTCCCAAGAAAAAGGCATTCCTCGTGAATGGTTCCAATGGATTTTAAATTCGTCTCCAGCAAAAAAACCTGGATATAAATCTATAAATCTATCCATTACAATAATTGCAACTGCCTCTGCCATACCTTCCTCAAAACCATTTAAGTCTGGTTCATAATGCCATTCTGAATTACTTGAAATCCCAACATTATCACGATATGCATGAATTAATTCATGAATCATTAAACGAGGTTGATCTAAATCGCCATCTGCATTTAAATTGAACGTTGAACTTATTTGATTAGGACCGTTATAATAAATATTAACTCCTTGTGCATAAGCATCATTAACCACATGGACATCATGATTTCTAGAAGGAGGTCCAAAAACATCTTTTATAATTGGATTTACTAAGTCATAAAATTCCATCATTTTTGTTTCCTGCCAAGCTGCAAATGGTCCATATCCTCCATCACCATAATTAGTTTCAACATTAATAGTTACACTATTAGCTGCATTACCTAAGTTTTCCCAATTAAAAGCTAAAGCTGGAGAAACCCATTCTGAACCTAAGCCATTATCCATGGTAATGTAAAAAGTATCACCAATATTAAATGTTGTACCTAAAGCTAATGCCTCCAGTCTTAACTCTTCATAACTATGTCCTCCAGTATGTTTTGAAGCAGCGCTTAATCCTTGCCCCCAACGTATATCTTGTAAGCCTGGAGCAGTTCCCACTCTAAAACTACTATAACTCCCCGTTTGCCATTTAACAATTACATTATGTATACTTTGTGTATATGCAGTTGTTCCAGTAGCCAGAATAGCATAGCTTTCAGATGTTTTATTTATTAGATCTGTTCTAATTGTACGATCTATCGTTGGAGGATAGCAAACATGTGGCTTTTTACTTTCCTGTGCATTACCTACATAAAGCATCAGTAAAAAAATGGTTAGACAACTTAATTTTGTTTTCATATTATTTTAAGTTTGATGGGGTTTCAATAAATTAATACATAATTTTATATGTCTAAGAAAGTGATTAATGTTAAGGCAACTATCATCAGAGTTAAAATAGTATCACGTTTTGTTAAATAACTAACTTAATGCGTAATTTATTAACAGAAGTTAACGATGTATTGTGTAAAAAACCAGTTGTATTGCAGTTTTTATTAATAATAGTAATTTGAAATTGTAAAGATTGAAAAATCCTTAACTTATATTATTTATGGAAATTGAACTTATTAAGTATGACTAAATACAAATAAATCATTTGTCTAATTCCCTTTTCTCTCTGGTAAAGGGAACAAAACGAACTCCCATTAAGCTTTGGGTATACGTAGATTTTTCTTTTTTTGTAACCCTAATTAATTGTTGTACAGATGAAGGTATACCTATAGGAATTAGCATTCTACCTCCCTCCTTTAATTGTTCTATTAAAGATGGAGGAATGGTTTCGGCGGCTGCCGTTACAATTATGGCATCAAATGGTCCTTTCTCTTTCCAACCAAAATAACCATCCCCTAATTTTACCTGAATATTATTGTATCCTAGATTTTTAAAACGATCTTTAGCAGCCTTTTCTAATTCAGGAATAATTTCAATAGTATAAACAGTTTTTACTATTACACTTAGTATGGCAGCTTGATAGCCTGACCCTGTACCAATTTCCAATACTTTATCGTTCTTTTTGAGTTGTAAATCCTTAGTCATGAAAGCTACCATAAAAGGTTGTGATATGGTTTGCCCATATCCTATACCAACAGCAGCATCTCTATAGGCATATTTTTGCATGTCGGGTGGTACAAATTTGTGCCTAGGAACTTTCGACATTGCAGAAAGAATTTTAGGATCATTTATTCCATATGCTCTTATTTGATTTTCAATCATGTTAAATTTCGTTTACTATGATGTTTTAATTGAATCTTATCAATACTTTAATAACAATATGATTGTCATCTTATACACGCTGTATTATTAACTAAATATTACATGTATACCTTTTACACCTATTACTATAAGATAAAGATAAAACAGCAATTATCATAATAATGACGGAGCGTATTTTTTGTTCAAAAACTGCAATAAACACACTGAATAACAAGTTGTTATATGTAAAACAAATTACCTTTAAAAGGTATCCTTATACATTAACCAAATAATCTATATTATAATTGGGGAAGCTTGTATTAAGTCATAACTTTATAACATGAATAATTTTAAATTTAAAAATCCAACAAAAATTCTATTTGGTAAAAATCAAATAGAAAAAATAGCAACAGAAATTCCACCGAATGCAAAAGTATTACTACTCTACGGAGGTGGTAGTATCAAAAAAAATGGGATATATGAGCAAGTAACAACTGCCCTTTCTGAACTTGACGTTATTGAGTTTGGAGGAATCCCTGCAAACCCTGAATATGAAATATTACTAAAGGCCTTAAAAATTATTAAGAAAGAACAAATTACGTTCCTGCTGGCTGTTGGAGGAGGCTCTGTAATTGATGGGACTAAATTTTTAGCATCCGCGGCATTATATAAAGGTGTTAATCCTTGGGATATTTTAGCCAAAAAGATCCGAACTGAAAAGGGAATGCCTTTTGGAACGGTTTTAACATTACCAGCTACAGGATCAGAAATGAATTCTGGAGCTGTTATTACACGAGCAGAGATCAAAGAAAAACTGGGTATGGGTGGTGAAGGATTATTTCCTCAGTTTTCTATATTAGACCCTCAAGTAGTACATTCTATTCCTGAACGTCAAATTGCTAACGGATTAGCAGATTCATTCACTCATGTACTGGAGCAATACATGACCTATCCTATTGATGCTGCCTTACAAGACCGTTTTGCAGAAAGTATTATGCTAACGATAATTGAAACGGCTCCAAAAATTTTAGGGAATACTACTGATTATAAAGCAGCTTCAAATTTTATGTGGTGTTGTACTATGGCTTTAAATGGATTAATTCAAAAAGGAGTACCTACTGATTGGGCCATACATGCTATGGGTCACGAATTAACAGCCTTATATGGTATTGATCATGCAAGAACTTTGGCCATTTTAACCAAAAGCCATTACACTTATAACTTAGAAACTAAAAAAGAAAAACTAGCACAATACGCTGAACGTGTTTGGAATATTACTGAAGGTACTTTAGAAGATAAAGCCAAGGCTGGAATTGATAAAACAGAAGCCTTTTTTCATTCCATAGGAATACATACTAAATTGTCTGATTATACAGATGGTTTTAAGGGAACTGCACAAACTATTTCTGAGACCTTTATCAAAAGAGGCTGGAATGGCATTGGTGAACATGGAACATTAACCCCTAAGGATGTTGCCAAAATTGTAGAAATGTCTTATTAATCACAAATGAAGAAACATTATTAATACACAATTACAATATCGAGGATATAGTAATACTCCACAACTTTGGAATGGGAGTTTACTAGGACTATCACAAATAGCTCTTTCAGTAAATCAACAAGTGAGTTTTGGGGGTATACTTCCTGAAAAACTTCGCTTAGGACATGTCGTTGAACACTTTGTATTTAACGAATTACAAGCAGAAAACACAATTGAGTTACTAGCGGAAAATGTTCAAATAAAACGGAATAAAGTAACTATTGGAGAAATAGATTGCTTGTTGAAATACGACCACACTCCTATTCATTTAGAAATTATTTACAAGTTTTATTTATATGATGAATCTGTTGGTGCATCAGAATTGGAACATTGGATTGGACCAAACAGAAAGGATAGTTTAATTGAGAAAATTACGAAGCTAAAAAACAAACAATTGCCATTGCTTTATAAACCTGAAACTGAACAGGTACTACATCAACTAGACCTGCACATTGAAGATATTCAACAACAAGTGTATTTTAAAGCACAATTATTTGTCCCTTATGGTATGCTCGGTATTCCTTTGCGTATTATCAATAACGAATGTATTAAAGGCTATTACATCAATTTTAATGATTTAGAACAATTAAGAAAGTGTCAATTTTATATACCATCGAAACTTGATTGGCTAACAGAAGTGCATCTTGAAGTTCCTTGGATGACTTATAACGAAAGTATCAGCCTTATTAAAGAATCCATTAATCAAGAAAGAGCCCCATTATGTTGGTTAAATAATCCTGATGGGAGTTTACAAAAGGTTTTTGTAGTTTGGTGGTAGCACAGCCTTGTAATGAAGTTGTCAAAATACCGACTATCTACAAGATGTAAACATTAATCAAATGCACCATAATTGTTGTAGTTTTAGTATAAGTAATTTATCATCGACATATATAAATTAGTAAAACAATAAATTATTTAATTTTTTATGTTTTTATCAAGGAATAATGAGCGAAAAAACGAAATTGCAAATCGAAGATTTAAGCATATAGTTTTGAAAGCGAGTGTTGCTAAGCAATTCCCTAGATAATAGACTTGACTTTTGGGTTCGTTTTGTGTCAAGACAAAATGAACACTTAATATATAAAAAATCACCTATGATCACTTGGAAAGATGTAATACATTTCGCAGTAAACGGTAACCCTACTCCAGACAAAAGAGTAGAAAAAACTGCTAATGAATGGGAATCCCTTCTTACACCAGAACAATTTCGTGTTACACGAAATAAAGGTACTGAAGCTCCTCATAGTGGCGCTTTATGTAGCAGTCATGAATTGGGGAAATATGCCTGTATTTGTTGTGACTCCCTATTATTTGATTCTAGTATCAAATTTGAATCAGGATCTGGATGGCCAAGTTTTACTGCACCTATAAAAGAAAATGCTATTCATTATACCAAAGACGAAACTTATGGTATGATTAGAGTTGAAGTAACATGTAATACTTGTGATGCACATTTAGGGCATGTATTCCCCGATGGCCCAGAACCTAGTGGATTGCGTTATTGCATTAATTCAGAAAGCATTAAAATAGATAAAGATCAATCATGAAAGAGGGCAAACTAGAAGTAGCAACATTTGGAGGAGGGTGTTTTTGGTGCACAGAAGCAATCTTTCAAGAAATTAATGGGGTTACAAATGTATTGTCAGGTTATAGTGGCGGTACTGTTCCTGGAAAACCTACTTATAGAGAAGTGTGCTCAGGGTTAACAGGTCATGCTGAAGTAGTTCAAGTGAGCTTTGATCCTACTATAATATCATTTAAGAGTATTATTAGCATTTTTATGACCACACACGACCCAACAACATTAAACCGTCAAGGAGCTGATTGTGGTACAGAATACCGCTCTATTATTTTTTATCATGATGACAAACAAAAACAAATAATTAAAGAAGTAATAGATGAAATATCGGAATATTATCCTGATAAAATAGTTACAGAAGTTGTTCCTTATGTTGCTTTTCATCAAGCTGAATTGGCACATCAAGAGTATTATAAAAATAATAAAGGAAATCGATATTGTAGCCTAGTTATTGATCCTAAATTAGCAAGATTAAGGAAGTATTATTCAAATCAAACTTAAAAACAAAACATAGACTTATACTTTATATATCTATATGTAACTTTCTGTAAAATAAATTACTACAATGAAATTAAACACCGTAAATAACTTTGTAAAGGAACTCCCTTCTGATCCCATATTGGAAAACTCAAGAAGGCAAGTTAGTAATGCTTGTTATTCCTATGTGACTCCTAAATTGACTAAAAAACCATCACTCATTCATGCTGCAGATGAAATGGCTAAGGAGTTAGGAATTAGGGAATCCGATCTTATATCGGAAGATTTTATACAAGTATTTACAGGTAATAAAATACTAAATAACACTACCCCCTACGCTATGTGCTATGGTGGTCATCAGTTTGGTAATTGGGCCGGACAACTAGGTGATGGTAGGGCAATTAATTTAACTGAAGTAGAGCATCAGGGAAAAAAATGGGCCATGCAATTAAAAGGAGCTGGTGAAACACCCTATTCCAGAACCGCAGATGGTTTAGCAGTACTGCGTTCTTCTGTAAGAGAATATTTATGTAGCGAAGCCATGTTTTATTTAGGAGTACCTACCACTCGTGCGCTTTCATTAGCTTTATCTGGAGATGAAGTTTTAAGAGATGTTTTGTATGACGGGCATCCAGAGTATGAAAAAGGCGCCATTGTATGCCGGGTATCCCCTTCTTTCTTACGTTTTGGAAGCTATGAAATTCTAACATCACGAAAGGATTATGATACTTTAAAAACATTGGTAGATTATACAATCACGAATCACTTCCCTGAAATAGCTTCTCGGGATAAAGAGGATTATTTAACTTTTTTTAAAGAGGTAACTAATCGTACTTTAGAAATGATCATTCAATGGCAACGTGTAGGTTTTGTTCATGGTGTAATGAATACCGATAATATGTCAATCCTTGGATTAACTATTGATTATGGACCTTACGGTTGGCTGGAAGGTTTTGATTATGATTGGACACCGAATACTACAGACAAACAAAATAGACGATACCGTTTCGGAAATCAACCAAACATAGGATTATGGAACTTATTGCAATTGGCAAATGCGCTATACCCTTTAATTGATGATGCTACTGCTTTAGAAGACATCTTGAATGAATACAACCAAGATTTTCATCAAAAGTATATCATTATGATGAAAACCAAACTGGGATTAACGACCATTAATGATTCCGATAAAGAGTTCATAAAAGAATTAGAAGCCAACTTACACCTATCAGAAACGGACATGACTATCTTTTTCCGAAACCTAGCGAATTATACAAAAGACACTATCACAACTGTTGATGATTCATTTTTAGCTCCTGTAAAGGATTCTTTTTACAATCCTGAGGAAATCTCTGGAGATATATTGGAACGCTGGAGAAAGTGGTTTATACGCTATACAAACCGATTACAAGAAGAATCAATTACTGATTCGGATCGTAAAAAACAAATGAATAGCGTTAATCCTAAATACGTGCTCCGAAATTATATGTCGCAATTGGCTATAGACAAAGCAGATAAAGGAGATTATTCCTTAATTGACGAACTATATACCATGCTAAAAAGCCCATATAACGAACAGCCGGAACATGAAAAATGGTTTTCAAAACGACCCGAATGGGCACGTCATAAAGTTGGGTGTTCTATGCTGTCGTGTAGTTCATAATAGAACAACTAAGTAATTAGCCTATTTATTGGAGTAAATATATATAGTTTTTAAAACTTCACCATTTCACCAAGTCCCGCAAATACATAGTTATCTTTATAATAATCTTGAAGTATTTTAAACGCTAAATGTCCTGTACAATGTGTTGGAGCAACTTTTTTTACTTTAAGCTCTTTTTTTAACCTTTGAGCGAGATCAGCTAGTGTTTCCTGATCATAAGGTAATAAATGGTACCCTCCATAAACAAGAGCAATATCATTTTGAGTATATGACCTAGTATCAATTATTATTTTTTCAACTGTACTGTGGGAACAACCTACTATTAAAACTTCACCATCATCAGTTTTTAATGATAATGATAATTCTTTTAAACCTTTCAAGTTTACATTACCTGAGATATCTTTGTTTTTATCAATATTTGAATACTTATTAAAATACCCCACATATGGTGATGATGTGGCTATTAAGTTTATACCCGGAGCTAATTCAGTATTATTTTTAATGAATTCAACATTCGCACCCCAAAACCTTCCTGTTTGGTTAAATTTATACAATTCAAAATCCCCATCAAAATATTGCATTTTCTTTTCGAGAGAATTGACGATAGTGGAATCCCTCCCTTTAATATTAAAGTTGATATTAGCACCCCAAAACATATCAAACGGAAAATAAATTTTAACATTTGGGTTAATTTTAAGTAAATAGTCGAATCCATTTATATGATCAAAGTGTGCATGAGATGCCACTGCAAAATCAACTTTAGTAAGATCAATATTTAAGGCTTCAGTATTTTTTTTGAATATATCTGCGTTTGATCCTGAATCGAATAGTATTGTTTTTCCGTTGTATTTAACAATACAAGAGAAACCAAAGTCTTTCTCCATGCCCTTTTTGTTTTCCCCAAATGCATCATAAAGATTTATAACAGTATTGTTTTGTATTTCTGTATAATTCTTATTTTGTTTGTGAATATGGACTTCTTTAGAGGTGTTCTGGTTGCAAGAACAAATAAAGATGATAGCAATTATTAACCAGGAATTATTCATTATTTTATAATTATAAGCAACTATTTAGTAAAATATATTTTACATAAATATGCCACTATGACTATCACTCACAGTGGCTTATTTGTACTATTTTATGCGTATTGACTTACTGGTTTAATATTCTGATTTACTTTAAATAGATTATTTGGATCATACTTCTGTTTGATTTCTACCAAACGATTGTAATTATGTTTATAACTGGCTTTAATTCTATCTTGTCCTTCATCCATCATAAAATTTGAGTACGCTCCACCTGATGAATACGGGTGTAATGCTTCCCAATATGACTTGCACCAATCAGTAATTTTAGCAGCATTTTCAGGGTTTGGATCAACCCCTACAATTACTCCTGCATATTTTGCGTCTCTATACGCCCAAGGAGTATCTTCATTTCCAACCCTACTAGCAGCACCAGTTATTGGGTATAAATGCATTTGTGATAGTGGTGTTGGAATTTTTGATCCATATTTTAAATGCGCTGCTCTAACTTCTTCTCCTAATTCATTAAAAAAGTCTGCCCTCCAATACCATTGTAGACCAGGCGGCATTAATCCATCAAAGAGTGTTTGTATAGCTGGGTATGGCATTTCACCAACGTGTTCGAATAATGGATTTTTAGCACGTACAGGTGCAAATAGCTCTTCAAACTTACTAGCTTCTCCAGTATAACACCATACAATACCACAAAATTGCTTGTTGTGTAAATGTTCTGGAAATGGAGCTCCTGGTATTATCATCGTTGCTATAAAACCATTAAGGTCATCTGGAACCTCATGAATAAAATTATGATACCACTCCATTATTTCTTCTGTTTTTTCTATTGGCCATAACGTAGGACCTCCAATAACGGTGCTTACAGGATGTGCTTGAAACTTAAATGAAGTAACGATACCAAAGTTTCCACCACCACCACGAATCGCCCAAAATAAATCTTTATGTTGTTTGGCGTTTACCGTTACAAAACTACCATCAGCTAAAACCATATCGGCTTCAAGAAGATTGTCTATTGTAAGTCCATATTTTTTAGAAAGATAACCAACTCCTCCACCAAGGGTCAAACCTCCAACACCAGTAGTAGAAATTATTCCTGCGGGAACAACTAAACCAAAAGGATGGGTGGCGTGATCCACTTCTCCCCAAAGATTCCCTCCACCTACTCTTACCGTATTGTCTGAGGTATCAACTCTAATAAACTTAATACCCGATAAATCAATTACTAAACCTTCATTACAAAGCCCTAAACCACCACCATTATGTCCTCCACCTCTAACAGCTACCAATAAATCGTTTTCTCTACCAAAGTTTACTGCAGCAATAACATCGGCAACATCAACACACATCACAAACATGCCAGGATGTTTATCAATCATTGCGTTGTATACTTTACGAGTATCGTTATAGGCTGCATCTTCAGGCATTACTATCTTGCCTCTTAATTTTCCTTGAAAAGTTTCAATACTAGTTGGATCAAGCTCTTTAATTGTTTTCATGACTATATATAAATTTGATTAATTTTAGATAAAATTTAAAGTAGTCAAAAAGGGGAAGGTGGATTTACTAGTAATATATATGAGATATAAATTCGCTAGAAAAACGTAGCTTAAAGTTACTCATTATTTTTTGTTTTAGGAATATTTTCTTGTGTAGATTTTTATTGAGAAGAATAAATTTCAAGTCATACTTGTTGGAATTAAATATGTTCTATTACAATATTAATATCCTAACCAAGCTTTTTTTGGTTTAAGATATTTAGCCAAAAAAACAGCATCATTATACTTGTTTACACAAATGAATGATGCTGTAAATGCTTCATAAGCTTAAACTAATCGTTTAAGTAAAGAAGTGCAAGTAACTATGCTTGAAGCGTTTACATTGTTTTGTTTTTTTTCTTTTTCTTGCCTCCAGTAGTATTCGTTTCGGCAACAGGTTTATGTTGTGAAGCAATATAATTCGCTAATAATTTTTCAATCAACTCGTCTTTTGTAAGATGATGAAATACTGTTTTTACTTTATCCTTTAACTCAGGAGATACTTCGCGATTAGGTTTTGTTTTAAAAATCTTTTTCGCCCATAATACCGTATTATTTTCTTCTATACTTAAGGCATCTGGTTTTTTAAAAGTTTCAAACTGAATTCCTAAAGCATCTTCAAAATCTGGAATTTGATCAAGCTCATCATCCTGAATTACGGTTAATGACAAACCTTTAGCGCCTGCTCTTGCAGTTCTTCCACTACGGTGTACATACGTTTCAAAAGTATCAGGTAAATGATAGTTTACTACATAAGACACTTCTTTTACATCTATCCCTCTAGCTGCTAAATCAGTAGCCACTAAGGTATTGATATGTCCTGCTCTAAATTGCTCCATGATTCTATCACGAATCCCTTGAGATAAACTACCATGCAATGCTCCAGAAGAAAATCGGTTGATTGCTAAGTTTTTTGCCAACTTATTTACAGCAGCTTTTGTTTTACAGAAAATAATACCGCGTTCCCCTTCTTTAGATGCTAAAAAGTGCATTAACACTTCTAACTTTTCTATAGGCTCAACAACAACAAATTTATGGTCAATCCCTTTATTACCCACAGTTTTCATATCAGCACTCACTTGCGTGACATGTTTTGACATGTAATTTTGAATCAACTGCTTTATCGTTCCAGGTAAAGTAGCTGAAAACAACAAGGTTCTTCTTGTCTTAGGTAAAACTGCAACAATTTTATCTAAACCATCTTTTAACGAAGTAACCATTTCATCAGCTTCATCTAATACTAAATAATTTGTAGTTGATAATTTTATTTCTCCTCGTTGAATTAAATCAATTAAACGACCAGGAGTTGCAATTACTATATGTGTTTTTTCTTTTAAACGTTCTATTTGTGGCTTTATAGGTGTTCCTCCACAAATAGCTGCAATAGAAACTTCTGGAAGATGTTTAGCATATGCTTCCATATTTGCGAATATTTGTTGCCCTAGCTCCCTAGTAGGTACTAATACAACAGCTTGTATAGTTTCTTTGGTAACATCAACCAACTGTAATATAGGCAATCCAAAAGCAGCTGTTTTACCTGTTCCTGTTTTTGCTAAACCAACAAAGTCATCTTTTTGAGTTAATAAGCTAGGAATCGATTTTTCTTGAATCTCTGTAGGTTCAGAAATATTTAAATCGGATAAACTTTTTAATAATGCAGGTGAAATTCCTAAATCAGAAAATGATGTTGACATATAGTACAGTAATTAGTATTGTTTTTAACTATAAAAAAATCCTATTTAATAAAAAATAGGATTTTTAATTTTTTCAGTTCTCTAAGAACTTATATTTTCTTTACTCTAACGGCATTCATTCCTTTCATCCCTTTTTCAAGTTCGTAAGAAACTTTGTCGTTTTCCTTAATTTCATCAATTAATCCACTTACGTGAACGAAATATTTTTCTTGATTTTTAGAATCGATAATGAATCCGAAACCTTTTGAATCATCAAAGAAAGAAACCTTTCCTTCATTTCCAAAACCAGCATCATCATCTTCTC
>Ga0209292_1003040_pt1 | contig 18716 bp, 17 predicted proteins | sample GOMGulsemesocosm_2_FD_184634 | JGI IMG/M metagenome (GOLD analysis project Ga0209292, IMG submission 184634) | Methane-oxidizing microbial communities from mesocosms in the Gulf of Mexico - GOM9C Gulf of Mexico (SPAdes) (version 2) | ecosystem: Environmental > Aquatic > Marine > Cold seeps... | reverse complement strand
ATATTTTTGCGGCAGTCATTCACCAGCTCAGAATAGGAAGTGCCTTCCTCACTGAGTTTTCGTTGTAATTTTCGGGTGCTCATGGCCAAGTGACGAGCGATGACCTGTTGGCTTAATTCACTTTGTCTAAAGTTTTTCAAATAAATGTTTTTCACTTTTTTAGAAATACTATTCTCATTTAGTTTGCTAAGTTGACTCTCAATCCAGCTATCTAATGAGCTGGTTAAAGCAGGATGATAGCCGTGATGTTTTATTAAAACCTCATGTTTATTAAATACTATGCCATTAAAACTTGAATGGTAAATAACCGGGCAGCCAAAAAAGGATTCAAACGCCAAGCTAGAAGCAAAGCCTTGTTTAAAATGAACGGATTTCACCCCTGGATGCCCACCCGCTACTTGGCTTAACAAGCTATATAAACTCGAAAATGTGGCCGATAAAGCGTAAATATTCCAGTGTTCTTCGCTCTGCTGATGGGGGGCCAATTTTAAACAAATGTCACCATTGTTCTCTGTCAGCTTCACCTGAGTGCCGCCACTAATAAAAGCAGAGAAACGCTCAAAACGATTAAGTGCATCGTATACTGTGGAACTGGCAGCCATGGTTAAGCCTAAGGCACCAAAGGCGCTGGGTTTAAAATAACGACTCACCCTAATTGCCAAATAGGGGTCCTGGGTTAATCCAACAGCCATTTGCCAGACTCTGGCCAATAAACCAGAAGGATAACGTATGTCATCTTTTTTAATTTGTGACAGCGAAATTCCATTTTGTTTAAATAAATACTCACTGTCCAATCCATAACTGTCGATGGTTTGTGCCACTAACAGTATCCAGCTTCCTGCTGTGGTGGGACTTGATTGAACCGGTGAAAAATCACTCATGGAAAGACTCCGATAAACAAACTGCGAATAAATTATTGTTGATTGGCCAGTAAATATTAAAGAGCGAACAAATGAGTCTGCCTTAATATATACACTGAGTTCTTATCCATAAGGTTTATGCTTCACTGCAAATTGAATTCACGAGGGTTTACTAAATAAAAAAGGACCGAACCCTTGGGTTCGGTCTAAAGTGGAACACACAACGAAATGTCTTAAGTCCTGCGCTTCAACACGCAGGGGTTAGCTAGCGTCCAGTGCGGCGCAGGGCTGACGTGGTAAAATGTTTGCGTTTCATTTTCATTCCAAAGTCAAAGGGTGCCTTCTCTTCGCCACGTAAATCCACCTGGTAACGACCGGAGAAAAGGTCATAGCTGGTCATGGCCACATACCAGGCGGCGTTAGCATTTACAAATTGCATGCTGTGGCCTTCAGCTAAACGCCATATTTGGCCACGCTCGTCATAGTGATCAGCCACCGCCACCTGCCAGGAATCTTCATCCATGTATAAATCTCGTTTGCCATAAACATGGCGTGCCCCTTCTTTAAGGGTGCCCTGTACATGCCATACGCGGTGTAATTCGTAACGGGCATAATCCTGATTGATGTGCCCTGGGGCCACTATGTCGGCGTACTTGGTATTTTTATCAATGATCTTGTACGAGTTATAAGGAATGTAAATTTCCTTTTTACCCACCAGTTTCCAGTCAAAGCGATCCGGGGAGCCATTAAACATGGCTACCTGATCCACTGTACGAATGCCTTCATGGGTGGGGGCATCGTAACCCACCTGAGGAGCGCGACGCACACGGCGCTGGCCAGCGTTGTAAATCCAGGCTTTTCTAGGTTGACTTAGCTGGTCAATGGTTTCATGTACTAGGCTCACATTACCGGTTAAGCGCGCCGGTGCCTTGGTGTAGTCAAGGGTATAAAAAAGAATATTTTTGTCTTTTTTAGGATCACGGCCACCAGGTAAAGACTCCGGGTAGGCAAACTTAGTGCTTATTGTCATAGTGCTGAAAGAGCCGTCAGGTTCTACGATGTTAGACGCAGTAGCCACGTGTACATTGCCGCCTTTATAACCGGTTATGTGATTCCAAATCACTTCAACCCCGCTGTTAGGAATGGCAAAGGGAATGTTGCCTTCAAATTGTTTAAGACCATTGCCACCCGCCACTAACTGAGCCTGAGTGGCATTTTTTTTGGCATTATCCATAACGTCTTGTGACAGGCTGGCCGTTCTATGGCTTGGGTAAATGGCCATCTTGTAACTCTTTGGGTATTTGGCAAACATGGCCAGTTGGCCCGGGGTTAAGTTTTGTTTATGTTGTGCCAGATTGCTCTGGTCTATGACAAATAACGGGGCTTCGTGGGCATAAATATCCTCATAAGGATTGGCATCCTTATCTTGCGCTAAACCGCCCTTATAAGCCGGAATAGAGCCTGCCTTATTGCCCTGTTTAATGGCTCCCACGGGGGTTAGGGTTTTTCCCAATTGAGACGCTTCTTGTTCGCTTACTTTTGCCAGTGACCACTGAGGGACACCTAACAGCAGTAATGTGGAAAATGAGTATGATATAAGTTTCATAATATAAATCCTGTCAATAAGTGCTACTGAAATAAGCACGTATTCATAATTGAGTGAGAATTAAAACTGCATGGCCATGGTCAAAGACGCATAGTCCCGGTCGCGAGTGAGGTCATTGGTGCCGCCGCTTAAACGGTTGTAAGAAATAGCGCCGTTGTACCTGCTTCTATAATCCAGGTTTAAAGTAAGACCCAGGCGTTTATTGCCTTCGTTAAATCCACTGTTGCTTATGGGGGCTACGCCATCCACGTCGTGACTGATAAATAACTCAGGGGTAAAGCTCACCCCAGCAAATACATTACTGTACTGCGCGCTTACTAAGGCGCGATAACCCCAGGAATTTTGACTAACCGTGTGGCTGGCGGCCATGTTTGCTCCTTCATATTTTTCAATGGCACCCGCACTGTCATCCAGGCCGTGCACATGGGTAGCGCCTGCCTCGACCACCACACTAAGGGTGTCGGCGTTTAATACATGGTCAACGATTTTAATGGCGGTTAATTGCAGCTGCGAGACATCAAATACGCGAAAGCCATCAAAGGTATCGCCATCACTGTGATCATTGGCTTGCTGAACATAAAACTGCTGCTCAAGGGAGCCATTGGCTGCCAGGTAGGCTTTTGCTGCTTCTATATCACCACCTGTAAAGGCCAGTGCGGTGCCGGCTATGGTGGCTTCACCCAATAAGTTACTGCCGCCATAAAGGTAACCGTTGTATGCCAAAGGTACCCCTTTTTGATGACTTACTTCACCAGATACCGACATGGTGGCCACATTGGTGGCAAAACTCAGCCCGGCAAGCTGTATGTCTTCCGGGTAGCTCAAATGAAAGCTGCCGGCATCCGAATTGGCATAAACCGTAGCCAGCACCGCCGCCTGGGTTGCCTGATCTTGAGTAACAAGGCCGTTATTAATGGCAGGAGAAAGTTCGGCAAACTTAGCGCCCATCAGCGCCAACTCATCCACCGTACCCGCAGTATTACGCAGCGTTGGGGTACGGCTATGAATGTTCATGGCGTAAAACCCAAACTCGGTATCCAGTGCCTCCGACAGGTAGCGAAACGCCAGGCCAAATTGTCCGTCACTGTTAGGACGTTGTACAAAGTTATCATCGCCCTTTAAAACTGCCACAGGTAAACCATTGGCCGCATCTCCAGCAAATGTTTCTAAGCCATCACAACCGGCAGCCGCTACATCACTGGCGCTAAAGTAGGTACCGCACCCTTGCAGAACGGTTTCATGAAATTCCAATTGATAAAATACTTCGGCACTTAAATTATCGCTAAGAGAGACATTGGCAAACGCCATATTCACCGGGATGGCTGCGTCTTTTAGTCTTGAGCCTGGGCGAGCCAGAGCATTCAAATCATAAGGGTTAATGGCGTTTAACCCCCCGGAAATAAAAGTACTGTCCCCCCAACTCACCACCTGTTTGCCCAGGCGTACATCCAGTGGCATGTCTAAAATATCGAACTCGCCATACACGTAGGCATCCATGACTCTGGCACCTGAAAACTTGGAAAGCTCATGGTAGTTTGAATCATCCAGGCTTTTATCATTTTCAAGAGCAGCGTCATACCAGTACTTAGCACTCACTACGGCCCCAAAATTTTCATAACGCATTTTTAAGTCGTTGCTGCCATTAAAGGTTTGCGAGAACGCATCACCATTTTGATAATTTTTATTACCATTATCTACGTTGTGATCGTTTAGTATTTTTTCATCCGGCTTCTCCAAACGCCAGCTGGATCCCAGGGACAATTGGCTGTTTAAACTGGCTTCAATTCCTTTCACTTCATAGTCCAAAGCCTGAATGTGGCTGGACACTAAAAGCGGAATGCCAATCAACAGGCATTTCCCATTGAGAGCCAAATTTTTTTCTTGTCTTATAGACATATTTATTACCTCTTATTATATTTTTATGGTGTTGTATGACAGCGGCCCAAGTTTTTGGCGGCCACTGTCGGGGTTAGGTGTGATCGTGCTAGTCCTGCCACTGGTAATCTTGGTACCACTGACGAATGGTTTTTTTATCGAGTTTCCCGGTGGCGGTATGGGCCAGTTCGTCCACAAATGCCACCTCAGTGGGTATCCACCAGGTAGCGACTTTTCCTTGGTAAAATTTAAGAATATCTTGTGCGGTGAGCCCGCTATCCGGTTTTTTCACCACCACTAACAAGGGACGTTCGGTCCATTTTTCATGGGCAACCCCAATCACCGCGGCTTCCGCCACAGCTGGGTGGCTCATGGCGAGATTTTCCAATTCAATACTGGAGATCCATTCACCACCTGACTTGATAATATCCTTGGTGCGATCGGTAATTTGCATGCGAGACTCTTCATCCATGAAGGCCACATCGCCAGTTTCAAACCAGCCTCCTGGTGTAAAGTCTGCTTGCTGTTTATGGTAGCCAGCGGTGACAAATGCCCCCCTCACTTGCACCGCCCCAGAGCTGGTGCCATCCCAGGGCAACTCGTCACCGTTTTCGTTAACAATTCTTAGGTCAACGCCATAAATGGGGCGACCCTGGCGCAGGAGTTTTTGGTTAAACTCCTCTTCGGGCAATTCTCGGTCCTGTGAGGACATTTTGTTGTAGGTACCCAGTGGGCTCATTTCAGTCATGCCCCAGGCATGTTCCGCTTCAACACCGTATTTGTCATAAAACGTTTTGAAAATAGGCAGCGGACAGGCAGCTCCGCCCACCGTCACACGTTTTAAGCTATCGATGGATTCGCCACTTTGTTCAAGGTAATCAAGCAGCGCCAACCATACCGTGGGCACGCCGGCGGACATGGTGATTTTTTCTTGGTTGATTAAAGTTGTTAACACTTTACCGTCTGCCATTTTTGGCCCAGGCATCACCAACTTGGCACCTGCCATGGGCGCCGAGTACACTATGCCCCAGCCGTTAACATGGAACATGGGCACAATGGGCATCACCACGTCGTTTCTAGAAACGCCAAATGCATCCGGCATGCTGCTGGCGTAGCTGTGCAAGACAGTGGAACGATGACTGTAGACCACGCCCTTTGGATTACCTGTGGTGCCCGATGTATAACATAATGCAGATGCGGCACTTTCTTGTAATTCAGGCCAAACAAACTCATCACTTTTATCGGCAATGAGGGTCTCGTAACAATGAACATTGCGCAGAGTGGTTTCAGGCATATTGTCTTCAGAAGTCAGCACAATAAAACCCAACACGTTAGGCATTTTGTCCTGAAGCGCTTCTATTTTTGTAACAAACAAGGGGTCAACAAACAGGAATTTATCTTCTGCGTGTTCAACTATGTACTCAATTTGCTCATCAAATAAACGAGGGTTAATGGTGTGACAAACCATGCCCGAACAGGAAATCCCATAATAAAGCTCAAGGTGGCGGTAATCGTTCCAGGCCATTGTGCCAATTACATCCCCAGGCTTGGCACCCAGTTCAACTAGAGCGTTGGCAAGCTTTCCCACGCGCTGAAAAGCATCTTTATAGGTATAGCGGTGCAAGGGGTTGTCCGCCGTTACCGATATGATTTCCTGATTAGGATAATTCTTCTTGGCAAAGTTCATGACTGACGTGATCGTCAGAGCCGGTTCCATCATGGTTGATAACATGGGTTTGTCTCCAAATTAAATATGTTTGTGTCAGCGAACTTTTAAAAGCCCTGCAGTGTTTTTAACAGGCGGTTAACTTTCCCTGCGTCAATTTTCCCCAATCATCGTGGGATATATCCAGTAAAGTGAGGCTACTGTTTCCATAAAATGACGCCACCAATTGCCTATCAATTAAAATGGCAATTCTGTGGGCGTTAGGGTTTGCTGCCAGGCATTGGGCATGAGCCAATGACGAACGCGATTACGCAGGAAGGCTCTCTCAAATTATTTTTTATTGTTAATTCGTTCATGACTTCTCTCCTGGCCGTTACCGTCATTTGCTAGAAACGTATGCTGGCCAACGGTTTATTTTTATCTCACTCAAGGTGTGACCTGCTGACCTTAAGCAGTACAAATGGTGAGTGCTGATTGATGGTTACAGGCTATCGTTTACCGGTATGAATTTCTTATGGGCAGGGCCATAAGAATTATGAATATTGACCATATATTAAAAAACGACCTGCCGATTTTTTGTAAAAAGGTGCAGCCTGGCATGGTAAAAAGCTGTAATGGGGGGATAAAGTACAGATATATGCCATACTGGTAGGCCTGTACAGGAACCGATCGTTACTTGGTGGCACCATGTTAAAGAATAATAATAGCGACAATAAAAGCCATGAATCCAACCTGGCATTTGATGATGTTAATCGTTATCAATTAAAGTCCAGCATGACCTCTATTCAGCATGACAGCGACGATGTGGTTGGCATTGAGTTCCTGTGTCAACTTCAGCCCGGTATTTTATTACGGATTGTGGATTGCTCTGTGTCCGTTAAAAAACAAGCGGTGACCCGGCGGCAGGTGGCTACGCCTGCACACACTCTCGTGCTCAATTTTAAGTTGGCCGGTGAAAATATAGTCTCGCTGGCAGATGACAATAGCGACGCGATAAAGGCCGTGCTAAAGGCCATGCAAAAGGCCAAGGGGGTAGATTCCTTTGTCGTGCGTGAGCGCAGTCTCTGGGTTAGCTACAGTAAGGATGCGTTGATGGCAGTTGACGAAATGCACAACCAGAAAAAATACCTGTTGGTGCAATTGATGTGTGACCCCAAGGTATTATGCAAGGCGCCGTTTGATTTACAGCCGGATCAATTGCCCCATTGCATCGCCAGCGTGGTTAACGGGCAGGAATTTATGATGGCCGACTTTACTCTAACCGATGAGCTGATGCAGGCCTTATACATATTACTAAAAAGCGACACCTCGGACCCTTACTGCAGAGCGTTCCTACAAGCAAAAACCGTTGAGCTCATGTGTTTGGCGCTGCGTAATGTGTCACAGCAAGAGCGTCAACAGGAACAAAGTCATATCTCAGAAAAAGAGCGTGAACAGATGAGTAAAGCGGGACAGTTGCTGATACAAAACCTGCAAGCGCCCCCCACACAAGAAGCATTGGTGCAAACCCTGGGCATAGGAAAAAGCCGCTTAAAGCGCTGTTTTAAGGCCCTTTATGGATGCTCCATCACAGACTATATTTTGAATGCCCGTGTGCAACAGGCCCGCCAGTTGCTAACCCAAGGGCGGCTTAACGTCACCCAGGTGGCCATGGAAGTGGGCTATGAACATGTGGGCAACTTTACCACTATGTTTAAACGCCAACTGGGTATCACTCCAAAAGCCTTTCAACTTATGCACACTGGCCCGGATAAGCGCTAGTTTTTTCATTCCTGCCCCGCGCCTAATCCGCAGCCAATCACCTTTTATCTCGGTTTGGCAATGCAAGTAAAAGCCCGATTTCAAGCTAAATGTCCAAAGCCATAGTTTTTATGGCTCTGCCCAAAAGAAATGCCCACCTGTTCACGGTAACCTAAAACCCTAATGCAGCTACTGACACTTTGTTTGGATTTGGCTGGGCCAGCATCGCTGTGTCGCGCTAAAACCAAATAGTGATACAAGAATATTAATAATTCGCAGGAGACAGTCTATGAGCAAGTTAAATAGGGTAAGCGCCGTAAATGAAACTGCAGAAAGTAAGGGTAACGTGGCCAGTGCTTTTTGTGATGATGCCCTGGGCAAGGGTGACGCACTAGAGATTGCCCAACGCATCAGCCGTGGTGAAATATCCTCTGAGGAGGCAGCGGATGCCGCCATCGAGCGCGCTAAATACATCAACCCGACCATCAATGCTATGGTAAGCGAGCGGTTTGAACTTGCCCGCCAGCAGTCCCAGTCTACCGGTGCTGGGATATTTTCCGGTGTGCCAACGTTTATCAAGGACAATGACGATGTTAAGGGCATGGCTACCCGCAATGGCTCCCAGGCGACTTCCACTGTGGCGGCCAGCGAGTCATCACCTTTTGTTAAACAAATGGAGTCTAGCGGGCTCATTATCCTGGGTAAAAGTTCCTTACCTGAATTTGGTTTCACCGGCACCACAGAGCCCAAGCTCACCGGCGCCAGCGCCAACCCGTGGAATACCGATTACTCAACCGGGGGCTCATCCGGCGGAGCGGCGGCACTGGTGGCCGCTGGCGTGGTTCCCATAGCGCACGCCAACGACGGTGGAGGCTCTACTCGCATACCCGCCGCCTGTTGCGGCCTGGTTGGCTTAAAACCCTCCCGGGGCAGGTTACTGAATATTCCCGCGGCCGACAAACTGCCCGTTAACGTTGCTGCCCAGGGTGTAGTGACCCGTTCGGTGCGGGACACCGCGGCTTTTTACGCCGCCAGCGAACAGTATTATCGCAACCCGGCCCTGCCCGCCATTGGGCAGGTGAAGCACCCGGGAGAAAAGCGTTTGAGAATGGGGGTGTTTGTTAATCGCGCTAACGCCAGCGTGGTGGATTTTGATTGTGCATCGGCCACCCTGGAAGCTGCCAAACTGTGTGAACAATTAGGCCATAAGGTAGAAACCATTGAGTCCCCTTTCCCGCAACAGATTATGGACGATTTTTTTCACTACTGGTCGTTTATGGCATTTGCCACCCACAGGTTTGGCAATAAATTCCTAGGGGATGAATTTCAAGGGAATAAGCTGGACACCTGGACCAAGGGTTTGTCCAGTAATTTTGCCAAACGCATGTGGCGTTTACCGCTTTGCATTCGGCGTTTGCGTAAATTTCAACAGGACTACGAAAATGTCTTTAAACAGTACGACATATTAATCAGCCCCACCAACGCCATCACCACTCCGAAACTTGGGCATATTGGCCCCGATGTTCCCTTTGACACGGCCTATGAGCGGGTGCGTGAATTTGTGTTCACCACCCCTTTTCAAAATGTCTCGGGCGCTCCCGCTATCTCTTTGCCCATGGGCATGAGCGCCAACGGCTTGCCCATTGGCATACAGTTCGCCTCGGCCATGGGGGGTGAGCGTTTATTATTGGAATTGGCGCTAGAACTAGAAGAGGCTCAGCCCTGGTTGAGCCTAGCGAAATAAGCCCTTCAAGGGTGATGAAATATTGCCAGTAACTTGGGCGGGTTGTAGTTTGGCATGCAAGGTGCCAGCTTGCCCGCTTGTTTTAGACTATCATTATAAATGTCTTGCATGATCTAAAAACAAGCCCCAGATGTATTATTCGATTAGAATAAAAAGGTGCGTTATTATGCCTAACAAAGGTTTTAGTAAGTGGCTGATGTTACTTGGCTTTTCCTTGCTCACCAGCACAGCACTTTCGGCAGAACTCACAGACAACAACACCCTGGACGGGCTATTTAGTTTAAGTTTGGAGGAAGTGTTAGCCCTTAGGATGAGGGTTTCTGTGGCCTCCACCAAGCCGGAAACCATTACCCAAACTCCTGCCATTGTATCCACCCTTACTCGCCAGCAAATGGAAAAGCTGGGATTAACCACCCTCACCGATGTTTTATCTTTCATTCCTGGCTTCATGATGGGGAAACCCCTTAACTAACCGCCCATGCGCCTGTTCTGGAACGGCTGCCATATTAAGGGCTTTTAATGTGCGGCTCACCGATGCCTTGCCATAAGCTACGCATTCCACATCACTTAATTGGGCAATATCTTCAGGTAATATTTCCTTATCACGAACAGGTTGAAGATAGCCTTGCCAGCGGGCGGCTTCTTGCTCTTTTTCACACTGTTTAGAAAAAATAGCGTCTACATCTGAGGCCGCTCTCGCGACAACCTCATCTATTGAAGCGGTAAAATAAGTGTCTTCATTAAGCACACACCAAGCATGCCAAACGGCTGCCAGCGTGGTCTCGCCATAAATTAAATCGGCCACATCACTTAAGGCAGCCGCTTCGCCCTGCAGTAATTCCCAAGCGTCTTCTACACTGCCTTCAGGGGCTGGGTGTAATTGGCCAAAACTTTTTAATGGTCCAGGAGGAAGAAATTGAATATCTTTTTCACGCACGTTAATCTTTTTTCTATTGGTAGAATCACAATATAAGTGCAAAATAGACGCCTAATCTCCCCCCCCCGAAAAAATCCGAATTACCCCCTGGCAGGCATGCCTCTTACCATAGTCAGAAATTCCAACTGAGTACCCGCACGACGGTGCTCAGACAACGCCTGGTAATCACTATCGGCATACCATGCGCGCGCTTTTTCCTCTGACGGAAATTGAAACATAATAATGCGCCCTTCTCTGGGGGCTGAACCTTCAAACGTCTGTGGGCTATCATCGAAGGTAACAAACTGCCCCTGGTACTTTTTCAAAGTTGGAAAAAAGCCTTTTTCGTATTTTTTATAGGTTTCTGCGTCAGTCACTTTCAGGTTAACGATCATGTATACGGGTACATTTGACATTGGTGTAATCCTCTTTTATTTATATTGTTTGTTATAAAACAAAACTGAACTAATTCGTTTTCAGCCAATTGGCAACGGCTTGACCAATCTCTGCAGGTGAATCCTCCTGAATAAAGTGCAAGCCCTTCACTGTCACTTCCTGCTGGTTGGGCCAGCTGCGGCAAAACTCACGCTGTTTTCCGGTCAGCACAGAACCCGGCTCGGCATTAATAAACAGTTTGGGCATGTCACTATTGGCCATATATTCGGCGTAAGCATCAACCAGCTCAACCATGTGGGCAGGCTCCCCACCAATAGGTAACTGCCTTGGCCAGTTAAGGGTGAGCTGGCGATTACCCTTGTCTACAAAGGGGGCTCGATAGTGATTCATTTCCTCTTCAGTGAGCTTGCGAATCACCGAGCTGGGTAGTACAGCATCAATAAACATATTTCGATTGAGAATAAGGTCTTCGCCTTTTTCCGAACGGAACCCTTGGAAGATGCCGCGAGCAGCTTGCGGCCAATCTTCCCACTGTACGGATTTTACAAAGCCCTCCATATAAGCAATACCGCGCACCGCATCAGGGTTATTCTTGGCCCAATGGAAGCCCAGCACGCTGCCCCAATCGTGGATCACCAGAGTGACATTTTTCTGAATATTCAATGCTTCCAGCAGCCCATTAAGATAGTCGTAGGCCACTTCAAAACTGTAACGCTCAGCACCTTCGCTTACCGGTAGCTGTTCCGAATCACCCTGCCCTATGAGGTCCGGCACAATTATCCGCCCCATGCCTTCAAGCTCGGGAATCACATTGCGCCACAGGTAAGAAGACGTGGGATTGCCGTGCAGCAATACGATGGGGTCGCCTTCACCTACTTCCACATAGGCTAGGCGTTTACCCTTGACCTCAATAAAATTTTTGTCGTAACGCATTTGGGCTGAAATCATACTCACTCTCCTGGCTGTATGGGTTTATCAAAGAGCGGCCATGTTCAGCCGCTCAAGTATTCATGGCTAAGTTAAATCACTGCCACGGACAAAAAGGAATCAATGAACCTGAAACCCTGAAGATGCCAATGCGCAGTGCAAGGTATGTTTCAGCTGATCACGGGACAGCCCGGACCGACTGGCAACACGCATGCCTTGGTTAATCACCATACCGCGCATAGCGGAATGGGGTGTATTCGAATGAATCAGTGGGTTAAATAGGCCAGCAGGTCTTGTACATCAGTTTTACCATTCAATTGAGTGACTATAGAGCGCATACTTTTGGATCTTGTGGTGCCCTGCTCGCCATCACCACGCCACCCATTGCGGTAAGCGTCGAGCTGACGCTCAAGGTACGAAGCGCTCAGAATGCGCAGGTTCGGTGTATAAAGGGACTCAACTCCTTTACCCTCTACACCATGGCAAGCAAGGCAACTCTCGGCATAAATTCTTTTGCCTTGCGCAACATCACCCGTCGTGGATCCGTTCTTTTTTCCTGTCAGCTTGAGCTTGCTAAGAAAAGAAGCCAGTGATTCAATATCCCCATCATTTAAGTTTTTCACGTAGACGGCCATCATCAGCCCCTGCATATCGTCTGCGTGGGTCCCTCGGGCACCAGAGCGAAAATTGTCTAACTGCTCAGTCAGGTACCTAGCATTTTGTCCTGCTAGGCGTGGCGCAGAGAGTGTTTTTTTACCTTCAGCCTGGTCACCATGGCATGCTGCACAAGACTCATATAAAGCACGGTCAGCAAAGGCCGGGACAGCAGCAGATACCACCCCCAACAAGGCCAGATTAACGAGCAATTTTTTCATCTCTTTTCCCTATTAAAGGTTTAGTTTTTTTATTTTTTCGATCAAAGTAGCACGCGTACCTTTAACATCCACCAGTGGCGATTTTCGCAGGTCACTAACTTCAGACACTGAATATGGCCGGAATTTTTCGGGCAACTCATTAGCACTGAATGTGGTCAGCATCCAATTGATCACCGCCGTTAGGCGTTCACTGTTCAAGTCCGACTGTGCTGATCCTGGCACCTGGATGAGGAATTCACGGCCCCCTTCCACCTGCAGGAACTTGCCTAAATGATCTTTGACGCTTGGAACATCCCGCAAGGGAAAGCCCTGCCCTTGGGGCAAATGACAACCCTGACAGTTCACCATATAGTCAAGTTGCACCGATTCTGTTGCCCGTACTGCTATTGGCTGTGCCATGACCGCGGCTATGATAAATACCCTTATCCCCTTTATCATCAACTTTCCTTTACGCCAATTACAACCGACAGGGAGCAGTGATAGGGAATGTCTGCCTGACTGCCAGAACACCAGTTCAGGTTGTTGGAATTTTGTGGGCGGTAAACAGGCGTATCACCTTCGTCGCGCTGACATAAACAGCTGCCACAGCCGCTTTTTCCGCAACAATCGTTGTAGGAAATCACATAGTCTTTGCCGTCTTCCGGGTTGCGACAGGTGCCAATCCAGGTGATGTCAGAGACCACGGTACCCGGTGGACAACTGCTCACGGAGCCACCGCAACAACCACACATAAAGCCATCGATGGCACAGTGGCGCCAGTAGTTACAATCATTTGGATCACCACTTTCGGGAATATTCTTTGGCTCTTGTGCAAAGGCACCATCGCGAAAGACCGGCATCAGGGGATAAACGCTTGCTCCCATCAAGACGACCCCAAATTTCCTCAGAAAACTGCGACGAGACGTGAAACGGGCCTGCTTGCGCGTGGTATTTTCAGCAAATTTATCCAGCCACTTGTTCAGCATGGGCTACCTCCTTCTGTGAGGCGTTATAAGCCTCAAATAGACTTTCAATGTGTTCGCGATTGTTGATCAATCCATGGGCGGCTACATGTCCATCAGCTGCAATCAGCACTCCGTACGGTAGCTTGCTAATCTGGTAGGTCATGCCGATTTCCGCAGACAAAAGATAAGGATAATCGTGCAAGTCATGGGCTGCGATCACTTCGCGATGCTCCACTTCATGACCATCACTGGAAAACACCAGGCGCAGCCATTCGCTTTCTTGTTCACCCATCTTTTTCAGCACTGGCAGCAGGATCTTGCAAACCGGACACGTTGAGGACATAAAGAACACTAGGGTCGCCCGCCCATCAACACTTTCACCGCCAATGCTGGCCATGCCACCGGTTAAGCTGCTTTCGCGGAAAAATGGCGCGCTTTCACCCACTTGCAAGGCCTTACCGATGGATAGCGCCCCCACCGGCTTTATCCGCTCGTGTAACACCCCTATCTGTCTCGACAGGGCGTAGAGCATGACGCCAAGAGTAAGGATCGCAATCCAGCTTAGAACAACCATTATTTCTATCATCACAGAATCTCCCGATAGGTGGTGGCATTGGCTATCAGCCTATTCACCGTTACATAAAACAAGGTACACACCAAAAGCCCAAACACCATGGCGCCGTAATCATAAACCCCAAACTGGCGATCCATCGTTGGCAAGAGCAGCAATAAGGTGGCGCCAGCAAGAACCAGATTTCGATAAACCAGCGCCATGGAAATGGATTGACGCGCCTCACCAAACTGACAACCGCAATCAAGCGATAAGTTGCCACGCCGAATGTTAATAAAGATAGCGCCAGCATAGAGCGCCAGCAATGCTGCCACGGCGACCACAACCAGCTTGGCCTGCAACCACACCAGCACCTGTGCCAATACAATTTCCGTCATGGGAATGGCAACGGATGCCACTGGCACCAAGCCTGCTGGCAACAATCGATAACCGCCGAGCGTTTGTACAAATTCTTGCCGGTGTTTTATTTTGTCAATGCCCGCTGCCACCAGCAGTACAAACAGGCCAATAGATATGATATGAGTTAAAACCGTGTCCATCATAATGTTCACCAAGCCTGAATATTCAAAACAAACCCGCCGTGTGGCACAAGGTCTGAATGAAAGAGTAACTCCCCTTCGCTTGCATCGTAAGTACTGGCCCGCTGACGGGCAAATTTCTCTATTCCCGGAAGCCCATCCATCAAAAAAGTCCACATAACAACAACAAACGGAACCGGAAAATATAAGTCGAGGGTATAGAGACGTGGGTTATCTTTTTGAGAAACTGCAATACTTAAAGCTAAATCTTCTAACTCGATTTCTCGAACTTTTTTCTTGGTCTTCACATCATAAACCCAGACGTCAGTGCCCGGTTCTTCAAAAGATTTTTCTTCGCCCTGATGCATCAGTACATATAATTCTCCACTGGCTTCATGGGCCGCTGTGTGCTGCATACCACTGATGATCCATTCGTCTTCACGCTCAGACTCTGTAGTTAAGGACCACTGGTCAAGCAACTCAATATGATCACCATCCATCTTGATGGCATAAACATTATGCTGCCTGGATACAAAGTACCAAATGTTGCCGATACGGGAGGCGGAGATAGTCAAAAAATCGTTCACTGAATCAAACAGCGGTTCGGTTCGCGTGCGGGAAACCACCCGGCCATCATCCCCCAATTTGATCTGCATAAAACCACCATTGCCGCAGATGGAATAAAAGTCACGATTGCCAGCCGCATAAAGAACGGAGCAGCCCGGGGTTTCAACTTCCTCTACAAACTCACCTTTATCCAGGTCAACAATAGAAACAGATTGTGCCGGAGTGTAGTTGACGACCAAAAGAAATTTCTCATCCTCCGTTAAATTCACAAGGCCATCGTTGCGCACGCCATTCATTCGCTTGGAGGGAATTTTAATTTCCTTTTTAAAAGACAAGTTATTGATGTCATGCATGACAACCAAATCACTGCGCTCGCCCCGCGTGCCACGACTAAAATGGGTTTCAACCGTGATAATCTCGTTGCGCTTGTGAGCGTTAACCAGATTATTAAACCAATAACCCGTGGACAACTGCCCCAGACGCTTGCCATCCTGGCCCATCAAGTACGCCTGCCCATCCACCAAACTGGGAATTCGGTTACCTGTAATCCAGAACCATTCCTGCCCGTCATTGTTTGGCAAGGTTTCGGTCTTTGGGATTTCCGGCGTGAATGCTTGGGCAAAAGACAACCCCAGCCCCCATATGGAAGTCACACATATGATGAGTCTCAAAAATTTCATTGTTCGCTCTACTCCTCTATTAGTTATCCGGTAATATTTTCCAGGGCGCAGTTTGTTCAAGTTAAACCCCATTCCAATAATGTACTATCTTACAAATCGCCCAGAAAACTGGCTCCAGTGACCACTAGACAGGGCGAAGGTCACCTAATTGCGGAGATGACTCTCCTGAAATTCAGATTCCTCCCTCCGATTTCTTATTGCATGAGCGCTTTGTTTTATGGGATTTATTTAGCCGATAAAATTAGTTCGCGATAAAAACTATCACCTGGCTTGTGTGATTGCAGCGCCTGGAACCAGCTTCAAGCTGTCGTCATCGTCGATTATCCCAACGCTATCCAAGGTGATATATGCGTAGTACATAGCAACGAATGATACACTCCAAGTAACAAGCGCAAGGAAGAAGAAGTTAAGCACCAGGTTGGTTTCTTCTCCTGGGATCTTATAGAAATCATATATAGTAGCGATCACAATATTGGCGAAAGTCGTTACCAATAGAAAAACACCAACCCCGGCTCTTTTGATATCAATCAGTCGTTTTGCCACATAAAACAAGTACAGAAAAAACGGATATATAACAACCAAATAGAAGTAAGGTAATATTGACGCGAAAGAGTCTGAATAGAGCATAACTGCGGTTAACCCTAACGTGACCACGAATAAAGCAACTTTATTTCGGGTTGACACCTGTAACTGATGAGTTACCACCATAAGGCCCAAGGTACCGAGAAGCGGGAAGCCGAATGCTCTTGAGAAGGCGTCAAGATAAATCATCAGATCATACGAAGGCTGATATAGCGTTGAATTGTAGAAAAGAAAATTCACTGAGGATGAACCAACGATAAGGTACTCATACCCAAGGATTTGATTACCCAGTTTCAGGAACTTTAGTCCGTAGACCCATCCAGTTATTGCAAGTGAAGAACAGGCCAGCAGCAGCAGAGCTGTTCTGACATCTATGCCGATCATTTCCAGAAGCATTTGAATTAGACCTCTTTTATTATTTTAGTTTGACACACAATTGGAATGCCGTATTCGCTAAGCTGAGTACGACAGAATTATCTTCTGATTTATATCGAAGACAGCGATGGATACCGTTGCCTTCGATCAGCCGATCATTCCCATACAAGTCTTGCCATCAGGCACACAAATTACACTGCCTTTGCAGAGCGAAATTCACTAGGCGCAGGTAACCCCTTGATCACCACCCCATTTTCGCGCATTAGACTCAACGCGGCGTCGATATTGGGCCTCTTCTCCGGGAAGTGAATTCCGGGCTCGGATGCCGGCAAGCCATCTAGGCCCAGCACCCGCTCCAACTGAATTACCGCACCGCAGGCGGTCAAATGAGTTTGCCCTTCGGGGTCCAACACCGTCACTTTGTTTTTACGTGAACGACCACTGTTATCCTTGCCTTCAATTTCGATCACTATCTCGTGAGCGGCTCCTTCACCGGGGTTGTACAGCAAGCCCCGACGCAAACCATCAAACACAGGTCGGTCCAATAATTTCATAATGCCAACTTTTGCCATGAAGGCGAGACTGCCGGTTGCGGAGGCGCTGTCAAAACCTATACGCCCGCTCACACTTCTGGCCCCGGTTGTGGAAGGCAATGTCATCTGATCCGGTACGTCAAATCGGTATACCTTGCCGCTGTAACCACCAGGAAAGTCCACTTTTTTGGGGTCTGAGAATGGCATACGCTGCTCAACTTTACCGTTCACTTTGATATCAAAAGGTGTATTCAGGCGATCCATATACTCGGCTGAATTGGGACCGGCTTTATCAGCTATGGCAAACAAAATACTTAGATCAATGCTATCAACCACGTCAAAGGGTTCACTCGCCGCCTGGGCCAGTATCGCCGCCACGCCAGCCATCCACGCTGAGCCGAACATTACGGGCGCACGTAATTCCTCCAGAGCAATGCTCACAACGGAATCACTCATGCGTTCGGTCCAGCGGGTAACGTCCACGTAAGCCACACCGCGTCGCGCACAGTCCAAAAGTAAATAATTATGAGGGTCGTTAACCACATTCAGCACCACCGCAGGCTCAACGGCTAAGTTCAAGGGAGAAGCAGACTCAACATCCAGTGCTATCGCCTTGGCGTTACCCAGCCGCTCTACTAGCGCTTTCGCACTGCCTGGATTGCGCCCACCTAACAACAACGGAATGGTCGGGTGGCGCTGCCGGATTAGTTCCGCAATTTGGCTTCCCACAACACCGTAACCACCGGCAATTAATATCGTATTTGAACTATCAGTTGCCATCAATTTTACCTATTTTCGTTATCAACCCACCAATGTACGTGCCGCCTTTGCTTCAACTTAAAAAAACTGAGGCGACTTAACACTGGACATAAAACAACCTTACCACTCGCCTTTAGGTCACGCAACCTAAAAAATAATTATTGCCATTGCAAGGGATTGCTTAATTAAACCGACTTACCCGGATAGTTACCGATTATTATTTGGAGATACGACCTATTTCTATTAGCACAAGATGTGAACCACACTATGATGGCCCCATTGATAAACACCACGTGCTGCATTACCAATTCAGGAATAAGCATGGCCCAATCTGCTTGCAAGGATATGGGTGATCGCCTCGGAACCATCGTTCGCGAACGGCAGAAAAAAATTCTGAATGACGCCGCCGAACTCCTGATTCAATAAGTCCACGGCCAGTCCCCTCGATTTAATGCCTCTAGGGTAGGTAGTGGCACACAAATAAATAAGTAATAACCTCCAAAGTTATATTAGGCCTGATTGCATACAATCTTATGTTGGCACCAAATTATTTTGTACCGGCCTTTAGGCACCTGTCCGAAA
>Ga0209292_1003038_pt1 | contig 18734 bp, 18 predicted proteins | sample GOMGulsemesocosm_2_FD_184634 | JGI IMG/M metagenome (GOLD analysis project Ga0209292, IMG submission 184634) | Methane-oxidizing microbial communities from mesocosms in the Gulf of Mexico - GOM9C Gulf of Mexico (SPAdes) (version 2) | ecosystem: Environmental > Aquatic > Marine > Cold seeps... | reverse complement strand
GAAGATCCCACACCTCTCGTTTGCCACGGAACTTGGGACGGAGTGATCACAGAACAACCAAGCGGCGAAGATGGTTTCGGTTATGATCCAATTTTTTACGTTGCTTCTGAAGGTTGCACATCAGCCGAACTAACCAAAGCCCGCAAGAGTGAATTAAGTCACCGCGGTCAGGCTTTAACAAAGTTATTTGCCGCAATGCACGCTCAGCAAGCAGCGCAATAATGTCAGGACCGTCAGTGAATAAATTAAACAGCTTACGTTTACCCCCGCTTAGTTTGTACGTACACATTCCTTGGTGTGTGCAAAAGTGCCCGTATTGCGATTTTAATTCGCATACTTTAAAAGGTCAGATCCCTGAAGCTGAATACATTCAAGATCTCTTAGCCGATCTCACCAGTGAGTTAACGCGTGTTTATGATCGTCCACTACATTCAATCTTTATTGGTGGCGGCACACCGAGTTTGATCAGTGCTGAAGGTATTAAAACTTTATTGGATGGCATCGAGGCATTAATACCGTTTCAAGAAAATATAGAAATAACCATGGAAGCCAATCCTGGCACTGTAGAAGCCGATCGTTTCCACGGCTATATCGCCGCGGGTGTGAATCGTATTTCTATCGGAGTACAAAGTTTACAAGCCGAAAAGCTCAACTTATTAGGTCGTATTCACGATCCTGATGAAGCGATTCGCGCTGCACATATTGCGACAGAATCCGCATTAAACTCGTTTAATTTGGATTTGATGCATGGCCTGCCCCATCAACATTTATCTGATGCGTTGTATGATCTAAAAACTGCAACAGAATTAGCTCCACCGCATCTATCTTGGTACCAACTGACCATTGAACAAAATACTCAATATTATTCAAAGCCGCCTACTTTGCCTGACGAAGATGTGCTGTGGAATATATTTGAGCAAGGCCATGAATTACTCAGTAAAGCGGGCTACGAGCAATATGAGATTTCGGGTTACTCCAAAGTCGGCATGCAATGTCAGCATAATTTAAACTACTGGCGTTTTGGTGATTACATAGGCATAGGCTGTGGCGCACACGGTAAGCTAACCGAGCCAAAAGATGGCTCGATATATCGTCGCAGTAAAACAAAGCATCCACGTGGTTATATGGACGCAACTAAGCCTTACCTTGATAGCGAGTTTGCAGTAGCTGTAGATGAACTACCATTTGAATTCTTTATGAATCGTTTTCGCTTATTAGAACCGACACCAAAACAAGATTTCATTGATTTCACAGGCTTGGAATTAACTGTTGTTGCTCAGCCAATTGAGCAAGCCATCAGCAAAGGTTTATTGACTGAAACTGCAACTCATTGGCAAGTGACTAAACTTGGACAGCGTTATTTAAATAGCTTGTTTGACTTATTCTTATAAATACATATTTTTATAAATACATGCTTTATAAAATATGACTCGATCAAAAAAAGCGCTAGGTTCATCACCTCAGCGCCTTTTTATTTTTCGACAATTGCACTAAAAAATAGAATGACCGAAACGTTCACTGAATAACTCTAACGCAGCAGTACCCACCAGCGAATTACCGGATTCATTTAATTCCGGAGACCACACACACACAGTCAGCTCACCGGGAATAACAGCAACAATGCCACCGCCGACACCACTTTTCGCTGGCATACCGACGCGGAAAGCAAAATCACCGGCTTCATCATACAAGCCACAAGTAGCCAGCAATGAATTTAAGCGCCGCGTAGTACGCTCGCTCACAAGCCGTTTAGTCCGATGACAAGGCTGACCTTTATTTGCTAAGAAAGAGAAGGCTGTCGCCAGCTCAACCGTGTTCATATTAATAGCGCAGTAACTAAAATAACTTTGCAAAACAGTCTCTACATCATTATTGAAATTACCATGCGACTTCATTAAATAAGCAATAGCAGCATTGCGCGCCATGTGTTCAAACTCAGAGCTAGCCACTTCTTGGTCAATATAAATTTCGGTAGAATTGGCTAGCTTACGTAATAATTCCAACATGCGCTGTTTCGGCGCAGATAGACGACTTTGCAGCATATCTGCGACTACAAGAGCTCCAGCATTGATAAAAGGATTACGTGGTTTACCTTTTTCATACTCTAGTTGGATTAATGAATTATAGGCATTACCCGATGGCTCTCTACCAACTCGGGTCCATAACTCATCTTCGGAAAAACGCGTGAATGCAGCTGTTAGCGCTAATACCTTAGAAATACTTTGAATTGAAAATCGCGTCTCTGCATCACCAGCCATAAACACATCGCCATTACTCATACATACAGCAATACCGAGCTGACTTGGATCAACATTCGCCAGCGCTGGAATATAATCTGCGACTTTACCTTGACCAATTAAAGGTCTTACTTCTGTAAGTAGCTGTTCTAAAGATGCGTTTGAAAGCATTAATCACCTATGGAGATGGAATGTGGAAAATGATTGCTGTTAGGTTAATCACGAAATGACTGGCATGCATACTAGCGCATGTTAAAGGATCAATACTTAATCTAAAATAATAAACAGCACAAAAAACAACTGGCTCTTATCACCTGCAAATTTGCAGACAACAAGAGCCAGCTTACAGATTAAAAGCTAAGTTTATTAGCCTTTATCTCCATACCAAATATCGACTAATTGAGTTACTTGTAAGTCAATTAAATCTTTAGTTTCAAGCCATGCTTGTACTTGTAGGCGTTGTTCTTCAGTACATTTACCTAATTTTTCAGTACATACCATCGCTTCCCACTGCAGATTACCATCTGCTGCGAATGCTAAGTGGTTTGGATCAATAACGTCAGCAATCAGACCATCTAAAACGGCGTCAATTGTATCTTCAGTTGTGCCTTCAGCAAAACTCCAAGACATGTAAAAACCTAATTCTTGGAATTCATCTAGACGTAACTTTTTGCGTAGACGACGATTACGATTTGTAGCCATGTTAACCTCTTATACTTAAGTTAACGATTAATCGAATAGCGCTTAGCTAGTGATTAATCGCATAAATAGATAACTTACTTAGTGCGTTTGTAAATAATATCCCAAACACCGTGGCCTAATCTATGCCCGCGTTGTTCAAATTTGGTCAGTGGTCGCCAATCTGGACGAGCCACGAAGTTGCCTTCTGTCGCAGTATTTTCATAACCTGGTGCAACAGCCATCACTTCAATCATGTGTTCAGAATAGTTTTCCCAATCTGTAGCCATGTGGAAGATACCACCAATTGCTAGTTTTTTGCGAATTGTTTCGGCAAATTCAGCTTGCACGATACGGCGTTTATGGTGACGCTTCTTGTGCCAAGGATCAGGGAAGAATAACTGCATGCCACCCAAGCTTGAATCAGCAATACAATCAGCCAACACCTCAACTGCATCATGACAAAAAACACGCAGGTTAGTGACACCACGTTCGCCAGCTGCCATTAGACATGCACCAACGCCTGGTGAATGGACTTCGATACCGATAAAGTTTTTTTCAGGTGAGTTCGCAGCCATTTCAACTAATGATGCGCCCATACCAAAACCAATTTCCAACGTTACTGGATTATCATTGCCAAACACGGCACTAAAATCTAACATGCCCATGTCGTGATCTAGGCCCATAGTTGGCCAAAAATCTTTCATTGCCGCTTCTTGGCCCTTAGTCAAACGACCTTCACGTAGTACAAAACTACGTACTTTACGGATGCGTTTGCCATCTTCAGTTAACTCTGGCTCTACTATTCTTTTATGTTCAGTCATCTTTCCACCTGGAAAATACGGTTATAGCAACAGGCTATATAGCATGTAAATATTCGTCTAATTGGCGCATTATCCAAAGATAGCCGAATTTGGCAAGTTTTGTATGGCATAAATTCACGCTAAACAGTATGCTTTCGCTAAAATTTATGGCTAAAAATACTCCATGACAATGTATTCTTCGAACAATACTGCCGATTTCTCTACCCGTGTATTAGCTTGGTATGACAAATTTGGACGTAAAAATTTACCTTGGCAACAGTTTCATCACCCTTACCCAACTTGGTTAAGCGAAGTGATGTTACAGCAAACTCAGGTCAGCACGGTAATTCCTTACTTCACCACTTTTATAGAAAAATTTCCGACCGTCACCGATTTAGCCAATGCTCATATTGATGAGGTGTTACATCTATGGACAGGTTTAGGCTACTACGCCCGTGGTCGAAACTTGCATAAAGCAGCGCAATTGATCCGTGACGAATACAATGGTGCATTCCCAACAGAGTTTGAACAAGTTATCGCCTTACCAGGTGTGGGTCGTTCGACTGCTGGCGCAATCTTATCATTATCACTCGATCAACCTTATGCCATTTTAGACGGTAACGTTAAACGAGTATTAAGCCGCTGGGCAGCGATCGAAGGTTGGTATGGCGTTAAAGCCGTAGAAAACAAACTTTGGGCGTTATCAGAAGAGTTGACACCAAAAGATCGTGTAGCTAATTATAATCAAGTGATGATGGATCTCGGTGCCACCGTTTGTACGCGCAGTAAACCCGATTGTGATATTTGCCCTGTGCAAACTGATTGCCAAGCTTACAAAATGGGCACTCCGACACTATTTCCGACTTCAAAACCGAAGAAAAAAATCCCAGTAAGAAATGTACAGATGTTACTTATTCGCCAAGGCAATGAACTTTATTTAGAACAACGACCACCAATAGGCATCTGGGGCGGACTATGGTGCTTTCCTGAGCGCGATGAAAATATCAGTTTAGATGAACAGCTACAGCAATATCAGATAAGTGACTATAAAACTCAAGAACTCGCAGGATTTCGTCATACTTTCAGCCATTTCCATTTAGATATTAGTCCACTGTTAGTAGAAATAATTAGCACTAACCCCAACCAAGTTATGGCACCTAAAGACACTCTTTGGTATAACATAGAGCAACCAGCAACTGTGGGACTCGCAGCTGCAACCAAAAAATTATTAACATCTCAAGCATTGAGAGAGGCAACCCATGGCTAGAACTGTTTTTTGTACTCGACTAAAAAAAGAAGCTGAAGGCTTACGTTTTCAAATTTACCCGGGTGATCTAGGTAAACGTATTTTCGATAATATTTCTCAAGAAGCTTGGTCTGAGTGGCAACAAAAGCAAACCATGCTTTTAAATGAGAAAAAACTCAATATGATGGACGATAATGACCGTCAATATTTAGAACAAGAAATGGTAAAATATTTGTTCGAAGGTGAAGATGTGATCATCGAAGGGTATACGCCTAAAGCGTAATATTCGGAGCTTGTAATAACGTAACTCAACAACCGTCATTACAAGCATATTATTCAAGCAAGCGATCGCCTGAGGAATTTTAATCACTATGTTATCCGATTTATCTAAATTACTAACATCACCGAAGTTATTCACCCGCCATTGTTTTCTCTTAATTACGCTAATTTTAATCTCCGGCTGTACTATGCGAGATTACAAAAATAACGTCGAGATCGCTGCGCTAACCTCACCTAGCCAAGCATTATCACGATTGTCTTACCAGACTAGCCAATATCATGCGCGCAATAGCCAAGAAAACACCAAAGACAATTCAGCGCTGACTACTTTACAAAGCAGTTTCAAAAAACAAGTGATCAGCCACTGGGGGTACGAGCAAGCACTATTTTCCACTCACTATCGTTATGTAAAATATGCCAATGATTATCGTAGTCGCAGTATTATTGATTTTGACTTAGGTTTTGTCCGCGTCGAAAGTTTAAACCAAGACAACAATAGACAATTTCTACAGCAAGCTATCGAATACACCTTATTAGCCCCTGAGTCTCCGGCCTTTACCGATTTTTATACCAGTTACACCTCTGAAGTACTTTCTACGCCATTTTTATACCAGCAAATAAAAGATCAAGACGGTAAATTAATCAAATGGCATTGGCGTGCGACTCGATTTGCCAAACACCTTATCGATGAAAGCTATACCGAAATTCAGCAAGGCGCGAATATTCTCGCCGCAGTTTCATTTTCGCTATTACCAAACCATACCAAGATACGCGAACAGCGCTATTTACCTTTGATTAAGCAGCAAGCAAAACGTTATGGTGTGGATGATAAATTAGTGCGCGCGATTATCCAGCAAGAAAGTTTGTTTAATCCTTACGCTTTAAATCCAGATAATCGCATTGGTTTAATGCAAGTTTCAAGCGCTACGATGGGCAAAGACGTATTCAAACAGCAAAAGCAATGGCCATTCACACCTAGTCAAAATTACTTATTCGACAACAGCAACAATCTTGATATTGGTATTAGCTACCTCAGCTTATTAGATAAACATTACCTGAAAGGTATTAACAACAGTAAATCTCGTTATTACGCTACAATTGCCAGCTATATTGCCGGCCCCAGTAATATGCTGCAAACATTTTCTAAAGATAAAAAAGAAGCACTTATAATTATTAATAATTTGTCTTCTTACGAGGTTTATCAAAGTTTGACGACAAAACAATCCAAACCAGAAATAAAAAGTTATGTCATCGAAGTGAATAATAATTTCCGCCAATTAAGTAAATAATCGTCAACATCCACACACTTTGATGATAAATCAAGCAGAGCGTGGGCTAAATCAATAATAAATATAATTAGAACTACAAAACAGTTGACGAAACGGCCTATTTTCTATTTAATAGCGCTCCATTGCCCGAATAGCTCAGTCGGTAGAGCAGAGGATTGAAAATCCTCGTGTCCCTGGTTCAATTCCGGGTTCGGGCACCATAAAATCTTAATGTTATATTTACCGATTTAATATTAAGTGATGGTGTTAAGCACACTTGATGTGCCGACTTAGCTCAGTAGGTAGAGCAACTGACTTGTAATCAGTAGGTCGCCAGTTCGACTCCGGCAGTCGGCACCATTTCGCCCGAATAGCTCAGTCGGTAGAGCAGAGGATTGAAAATCCTCGTGTCCCTGGTTCAATTCCGGGTTCGGGCACCATAATTTAAAATGATATTGTGCTACAGCAGATGATATTATAAAGCGCATTTTGTGCCGACTTAGCTCAGTAGGTAGAGCAACTGACTTGTAATCAGTAGGTCGCCAGTTCGACTCCGGCAGTCGGCACCATTTGCCCGAATAGCTCAGTCGGTAGAGCAGAGGATTGAAAATCCTCGTGTCCCTGGTTCAATTCCGGGTTCGGGCACCATATAATTCCCCTTTAGTTCAGTTGGTAGAACGGTGGACTGTTAATCCATATGTCGCTAGTTCGAGTCTAGCAAGGGGAGCCAATTAAAAAGACCTAGTCATTTATATGACTAGGTCTTTTTTTATCTAAAATTCAGCATTTATCGTTAGTTAGCAACTCTTAGTTAGCAGTAATCGATATCTCTACACGACGATTACTCCTGCACGCCTCTCTGATAGCGTCATGTTACCTTCAGCAGCCCCGATACTATCAGTATGTCCAGAAACCACTAATGATGACTTCCGATATTCATTTAGTACTTTCGCCACACCATCTAAGCTAGAAAAAATACTGCCCGTTAAATTATATTCTGCAGATTTAAAACCAATGCCTTGACTCATGATCAACTGCAATTCATTTTCTCCACCTAGTGCACCAAATACCGCGCCATTTTTCTTACCAGTCGCAGTGCCAGCCAATGCACCTGCGATTGCGCCACCCAGCGCAGCCTTAGTGGCCGTATTAGTCTCTGTTTCACCTGTGCTGGCATTTTGCCGAGTACAAGCGAATAACATACTAGTTAGTAATAATACGACCACTGTGCGCTGTTGATGTACGCTTAGATTACTCATACTGAGACCCCAAATAGGGTTTACTAGAAAGTGGGATATCACAAAATAATGTGCTGATTGCACTAATTGTGTTTAATGGTGTGTTTCAAATTTAGTGGATGAATGCAATATTGGCATAAACAAACTAAGCGTGAGCTAGATCTCACCTTAAATAAGCTTGAACTCTCATCTTACATAGCTTTACAAAAAACCTGCTTGAATTGTAATTTTTCACACTTATCTATTAATCAGTAAGGATACAATACCGATTCACAGCATTCAAAGTAGGTTCTTTATGTATAGTTTTCTGAAAACCTCATTAGTTGTCATGTTAATGCTTGCAGGTAGAGCACCTGTAGAAGCTGCAACTATGTCTAGCCTTGCTCAGGCTGCAAGTAATCAAACCGGTAACGCCGCTAACCGTAATCGCGCCCAGTTCAACAAAGATCTTTCAGGCTTGCATCAGTTGGCTGATATTCGTAACGATAACATCGCACAGCCCTACAGCAATTTTCAGCAGCTTTACTTACTTGCCGAACAAGCTCAGCAAGAGTTAGCTATTTTAACAAATCAAGTAGCCCTGCTCTCGGCAACCCAAGCCGTTGTGCCAGCGATTAAATCTGTGGAACGTGCCCAAGTTAAAATTCAACACAAATTTGCAGGTCAGGCTGAAAAAATCACCGACTTAGCACGCAGCTCGATCATTGCTCGTAATAGCCAACAGCTAATGAGTGCATTCGAGAAGATTGAGCGCAATGCGGAAATCCTGAAAATCAAAAATCGCTTTAGCAACCCAAAAGAAAATGGCTATCGCGACCTTAATTTATTAGTGCGTTTACCAAAATCAAAAATGATAGTAGAAATACAATTACATTTGAACCGTATGCAAACGATTAAAAATGGCGCAGAGCATGACAATTATGTCGCTATTCAAGACATAATAAATACAGCTAGTCTTCAGCAGCGTGACACATCTGAAATAGAAAAATTTAAAGTGCAGCAATTACAACAAGAATCGAGTGCGCTGTACCACGCCGCTTGGCAAGAACAGCTCATGAATGAATTAACTCAACCACAGCAAAAAATCGCATAGACAAAGCACACAAAAAAAGGCTTGTTACACCAATATAAGAGTAACAAGCCTTATTCTTTATAACTCATGTTATTCAAGTCATTAGAAATAGATCCAATAACTAAGAGTATCTAGTAATTATTGAATTTCTAATGCTAATTCTTGTTGCGCTTTATGCGCTTTGAATTCTTGATATAAAATAGCATTATCTTGCGGTGATATTTCACGGTCTGACTTAGCTACAACAGCATCAAAATATGCTTGAGTAGATTTCGGATCTAGCGTCACCATGACACATAACTGAGTACCATCGAAAGTTTCAACGTAATCAACTTTCACTGGACGAGTACCTTTTAGTACCTTGTTAGTAATTTGCTTAGATACAGACTCAAAAGTATCACCTGCAGCTACACCATCTTTGGTTTCAGTTAAACTCTGGTAAGTTTTATCCATAGCAACAACTTCAACATCAATTTGCTTAGCAATACTTGCTCGCGCTAAAGCAGTCGCTTTAGTTTTTAACACACTCATGCTTGCTACTGTTTTTACACATTCCGTTGCCGCAAAACCACCTTCAACCATAGGTGTAGAAACCCAGCTAGGTAATGTACTCTTTGGTTCAACTTCTGCTTTTTCAACTGGCGCACTTGAACAAGCTGCAAGTAATACTGTGCTTGCCGCAACAAGAGTTAGTTTGAAAGATTTCATTTTTATCCTTAATTTGATATGTGACGTTAAAACTTAAAGCTTAAAAGATCTTTAGCTGTCTGACCGATGACTTCCATCGTGCCAATTTCATATTCAACTTTTACATAATCACCTAACTTAATCAAACTCGCCGTTTCATCGTCAACTACGATCCAAGCATGTTTATCACCAACACGGTCAGAAATCGTACCTTTCGAAATAACAGCTTCTTCAATACTTTCTTCGCCTGTTATTGGATTATTAGCTATTTCAGCTTGATAGAATAAGATTTCTGAATCTGGCGTAAAGCCGTATGTTTTACCTTTTGATATTTTGAAGATATTTTTATCTTCTTTAATACGACGTTCTAATACATACGCTTTCGGTGCAAAGTAGTTTTGAAAACCAGTACGCGCTTTATTTATCGCAGAAGTTGCTGCACTACGCACTAAACCTTCTTGAGCAGAACGGGAATATGAACAGTTACTATTACGGGTATCTTCTGACGTTGATACAGAGCCTTCTACGCTAATAGATTTTGCAAATTTTAATGACGGTAACTTATAAATTGACATAGTTGCGTTAATTTCCGCGCTATAAGTACATTTTGCAGGAATTGTATGCCAAACACCTTTTTTATCTTTCCAAGAGCTACTTTCAGTAAAAGATGCATCAGTATTCGCTGTTGATACTTTACCTGAAATAGCATAATCAGCGATATTTGGACCTTTATAGTCGTTATTGCCCTTAAGCTCAGCCAGTGCTATTTCTTTTTGCAATTTTTTCGCAATACTACGGTCGACAATCTCTGCTCCGGTCACCGAAATATGCTTAGTCAATTCGGTTGATAATGTATGTCCGGCTTTAGCTGATTTAGCTATTTTAATATCACGATCATCAACAGAAAAAACAACAACACGTGCATTCTTGTTGCTTAATTCTGCTTTCGTTGGCATCACTGTTGTTGGTTTTAGAGATACCTTAGCAAAGGTATTTGGATTAGGTATCGTTGTAGCACAGCCCGATAATAAAGCCGCACCACAAATTGCAGGCAGCATGAGTTTAATTGAAGTCATTTATAATCCTTATGGTCTTCATTTTTAATGCGAAAGTTATTTATGTCATTAAGGTAAGCTACTAAAAATAGCTGAGTAACTAATTATATTTTATTTTATTTTTATATAGGTATACTCTCCTACCCCTACAATGTTACTACCTTTTGACTAGTACTAATAGCCAATGAGTTAATGAAAATGCAACTTTCATGACTATTTCACAGCTAATTTTATACGTTATTGATCAAGATCTTAGTTTACAAAAACAAAAACCAATGATTTTAATCACTGGCTCTATAAACATAAAATTTTATTAAATGAGATTACTTACATTAAAATTTCAAGCCCAATAAACTATAGATATCTGCTTTAGTCTTTAATTGATTCGTTAATACTGCTAAAGCACGTTGCTTAGCTGCAGCATAACTTACCGTTGAAGAGCCCATCAGGCGATAGTGCTTACGACTCAAGAATCTCCCCCTATCCGTCGTTAATACCACATCAAACTCAATCACGGCATTTTTATTGCCAAACAAGTCAGCTTCTTTAATATTACCCGTTAAGCTGATTTTACCCGCTGCCTTACGCGATGTGGATACATTGAAACCTTTACTTTGCAACGCCTTTTTAATTTCAACTGCCACAACATTCAGCGAGCGACTCGGTTCAACATAAAAACTCGCGGTTCTGGCGACTTTAGCTTCTTGCGTTGCCAATTTTTGATAATAAGCTAGGTGCTTCTTATTATCAAAATTCGGTTTAACGGTCACCAATAAAGTAATTAAACGACGGCCCTGTTGTGCTAATTGCAAGGCATTATTATAGGCAAATAATTGCTCAACTTGATTTTTACCACGAACCCCTTTGAGTAGCTGGCCAATCTTAGCATTTATTTCTGTCAGGCTATTTTGCTTATCAGTAATGAATACAGCACGCGACATTGCCACTAAAATATAAAACTGAGATTGTTTTTGCTCGGTTTTTAGGACTTTATAATTAGTCAGTTTAATATCATCAATACGGGTGTTTACGCGTTCACGGAAAGAGCTGCTTAACTGATCACCCGCTAATAAAGTGCGATCTTCACTCTCGCTTTTAATATTGGTCGCGATCTTACCTGCAATATCTTTCAGAGCGTTTTTCTGGGCATTTTTAACACTATAACCTTCACCAATACCATACATATATTCAGCATCATCTGCAGGCGGTGTTTTAACCCACTCAGGTATAACTAATAATGGCACACTTGATGTTGATGCTGTAGATGCACAGCCACTCAACAGAGCCAGCATGCAGCACAAAATTATATAACGTGATTTAGCAAATAATATTTCTTTCATTATGCGGCCTTGTTAATAAATTAAACTCGGAAAAACCAAGCTATTACTTAATTCACAGTAGGTTAGCACATTAAGAAACAGGAGAGTAGATAACAAGGCAAGGAGTAAAACAGAATAACTAAATGCAGGAACTCGGCTTACTTAAAAATAAGTAAGCCTATGAAAATAGCTTAAGCGTAACCCCATTTCCAATTAAAACGAACCTGGCTAAGCGTACCAAAACGGCTCATTACCCAAGGAACCATAGGTAATAGTTTATAATGGCCAGTCTTCTTAACCACACTATTACCTGTTCGGAAGAAAGTGACTTCTTCACTGGTCGCAATCACACGCACTACAACACGTTTTTGCTTACCGTGCTCAGGTGTAACCACCTCAGCTAAGCTATATTCATGAGTCATAGCTGACCCGTTATAAACTAAAACAGTTTGTTTCTCAGTCAACATATTACGTTCAAAGAAACCTTTGAGCGTACTACCTTGAAAACCAAATAATGGATCTCTGTTCATCTAACTTTCCATTTCAAATTAAACTTGGGATGAGTAATAACTCAGCCATCGTTAGTTTTATGCGTAACAAAATAAGGCCCCCAAAATGGAGGCCTTATTTAAAATATGTTACTTAGCTGTCATTCAGCAATACAATCACGTAGCTTTCTCATCGCATTTTTTTCTAACTGACGGACTCGCTCTGCAGACACGCTATAACGATCTGCAAGATCTTGTAAAGTTACTTTATCTTCAGTTAACCAACGCGATTGAACAATATCTTGGCTGCGTTCATCTAATGCAGAAATAGCTCTAGCTAAACGCTGTGACGTATTTGAATCCCAGTTTTCACGCTCAACTTGTTGCGCGACATCTGAAGAATTATCTTCAAGAAACTGAGCAGGGGAAAAATTCATACTGCCTGCATCTTTATCATTATCATCATCCGCGTATAAATCGAATGCTTGATCTGAATAAGACATACGAGACTCCATTTCAACCACATCTTTGGTTGTCACGCCGAGTTCGTCTGCAACAGTCTGTACTTCGGCATGGGTAAACCAGCCTAAACGATTTTTAGATTTACGTAGATTAAAGAATAATTTACGTTGAGCTTTAGTGGTTGCTACTTTAACAACACGCCAATTGCGTAGTACATACTCATGAATTTCAGCTTTAACCCAATGCACGGCAAAAGAAACAAGTCTCACACCCACAGCCGGATTAAAACGCTTAACAGCCTTCATTAAACCGATGTTACCTTCTTGGATTAAATCCGCTTGAGGTAAACCATAGCCTGCATAACCACGAGCAACGTGAACGACAAAGCGTAGATGTGACATGATCATTTGACGCGCAGCATCAACATCACCGTCATTTTGCAAACTTTCAGCAAGTTGTTTTTCTTCATCAGCAGATAACATTGGAATGTTATTCACACCTTGAATATAAGCCTCAATACTACCTTGAGGTACCAACGCCATACTTTGCATCACTTTGTTCATTAACTATTTCTCCATCATTACGCAAAACTGTCGTGATCTTATCACGACTAGCAGCTGCCGACAAATTAGCCGATAAGCTCAACCCTGCATTTAATATAAATATCTATAAAAACAATAACAAAAAACTTATTGCATTGATAATTAAAAGAAATAGATAATGAAATCAATAACAACATGGTGGTTTTATTTTGCACTTTTAATAGACACTCTCAGTCTAGCTTAATTACAGTAAATTACATTTATGTGAAACTAGCCAACAATCCTATCAATACTTTACAACGCTCACCTTCAATATTTACACAGCTTGCACCAGCGCAGGGCAGCCTCTTTAAAACTGGTGCAAAAATATCGAACAATATTAAAAAACAAATTATTACCCAATTGAAACTAAAGTGTAAGTGATTGATAAGTAACATTAAAAATAATTAAAATCATTATGGCACCGTCTTTGCCTTCATTATCACTAATAGAATAATAAGCCTGCTTTTTTGCATCAGCAGGCAAAGATTTAACGGCATTAGAAAATGGAGCATGACATGAAAAGGATTATCGTTGTCGGGAACGGCATGGTTGGACACCACTTTATTGATCAGTTTATTCAACAAGAAAAACTTGATGAAGTCCAAATTACCACGTTCAGTGAAGAATCTCGCCTCGCCTATGATCGCGTTCAGCTTAGTGCGTATTTCAGTGGCAAAACAGCTGATGACTTAATGATGACATCACCTGAGTATTATGACGATAACGGTATTCAATACTTCGTTAATGACAAGATAGTAAGCATTGATAAAGCCTTGCAGACAGTGACCACTGCACAAGGACGCATTGAGCATTACGATAAATTAGTCTTAGCAACAGGCTCATATCCATTCGTTCCACCTATCCCAGGTAAAGATCAAGAGCATTGCTTAGTCTACCGCACCATCGAAGATTTAGAGGCTATTACAGCCTCCGCGAAAGGCAGTAAAGTCGGCGTTGTTGTTGGTGGCGGTTTACTTGGACTCGAAGCAGCAAATGCCATTAAACAGCTCGGTCTAGAAACCCACGTGGTTGAATTTGCGCCTCGCCTCATGGCCGTGCAAGTCGATGAAGGCGGCGGTAATATTTTAAGAAACAAGATTGGCGCATTAGACGTGCGTGTGCATACCGAAAAAAATACCCAAGAGATCATAGCCGGCGAGACTTGCCGTTATCGCATGAACTTTGCGGATGGTTCACACATAGAAACGGACATGATCATCTTCTCTGCCGGTATTCGTCCTCAAGATGAACTAGCTAGGAGTAATGATATTGTCATTGGTGAGCGTGGCGGCATTAGTATCGACGACCATTGCCTTACATCAGATGAAAATATTTATGCTATCGGCGAATGTGCACTTTGGTCTGGGCGTATTTTCGGTTTAGTTGCACCTGGCTATCAGATGGCAAAAGTTGCATTTAATCATATTACCAAAAGCCAAAATCAGCAGTTCACCGGCGCCGATATGAGCACCAAATTAAAATTATTGGGCGTTGATGTTGCTAGTATTGGTGATGCCCACGGCCAAACTGAAGGCACACAAAACTACATATTTACTAACGATGCCGATCAAATTTACAAAAAATTAGTTATCAGCGCTTGTGGCAAGAAACTCTTGGGTGCCGTCATGGTTGGCGATGCCGAAGAGTATGGCACTTGGTTACAAATTTATCTCAACGATATGGATATCCCGGCAGCACCAGAAAATATGTTAGTACCTCCAACAGAAGGTGGCGCTGTAACATTAGGTGTTGATGCACTGCCGGACTCAGCCGTTATTTGCTCATGTTTAGATGTAACTAAAGCTGATATCTGCAGTGCTGTGCAAGCTGGCGCCACCAGCCTAGCTGATATTAAAACAGTAACCAAAGCTTGTACTGGTTGCGGCGGTTGCTCGGCTTTGGCAACTCAAGTCATTAATGCAGAACTGATTAACATGGGCGTCGAAGTAAATACCGATCTGTGTGAACATTTTTCCTATTCCCGCGCAGAGCTTGCCGATATAGTGCGAGTGAAACAGATCAAAACATTCAGTGATCTACTTAATCAATTTGGCCAAGGTCATGGCTGTGAAGTTTGTCGCCCAACAGTCGCAAATATACTCGCTTCGTTCTGGAACGATTATATTCTCGAAGATGAGCACCTTGGCTTGCAAGATGTCAATGATGTCTACCTCGGTAATATGCAAAAAGACGGCACTTACTCTGTTGTACCCCGTATTCCCGGCGGTGAAATAACCCCAGATAAGCTGATCGTATTAGGGCAAATAGCGAAAGACTATAACCTTTACACTAAGATCACCGGCGGACAGCGTATTGATCTTTTCGGCGCGCAACTACACCAACTTCCAGAAATCTGGCGTTGGTTAATTGATGAGGGTTTTGAAACCGGTCATGCTTACGGTAAGTCTTTAAGAACCGTAAAATCCTGTGTTGGCAGCACTTGGTGTCGCTACGGTGTGCAAGACAGCATGGCATTGGCGATTGATCTTGAAAATCGCTACAAGGGCTTGCGATCACCGCACAAAATTAAATTTGCAGTCTCAGGTTGTACCCGTGAATGCGCCGAAGCACAGAGTAAGGATATTGGTGTTATCGCTACCGAAAGTGGTTGGGGACTTTATGTATGTGGTAATGGCGGCATGCGTCCTCGCCATGCGGATCTATTTGCCACCGATTTAGACAGTGCCACTTTATACCAATATATCGACCGTATTCTAATGTTTTACATTCGCACCGCAGATCGCTTACAGCGCACATCAGTGTGGCTAGAAAACCTCGAAGGCGGCCTAGATTATCTTAAAGATGTAGTAATAAATGATCGTCTCAGTATTTGTTCTGAACTTGAATCTGCAATGGCACACACGATCTCGACTTATCAATGTGAATGGAAAACGACTTTGGAAAGTGAAGATAAACTGTTACGTTTCCAGCATTTCATTAACTCCAATCAAGCAGATGATTGTGTGCAGTTTATTCCAGCACGAGAGCAAATTCGTCCAGCCCGCCCAGATGAACGACGAGCGCATATGTCACAAAATAATACGATCGCCGCAAGTGACAAAATAGCGATATTAGAAATATAATTTAATGCTAAATTTAATAAGGAAATCCTATGTCTACATGGATCCCAATCATTGAGAAAGATAAATTAATTGCTGACACAGGAGTTTGCGCACTAGTCAGTGGCAAGCAAGTGGCAATATTTTTTGATGGCAAGACTGACCAATTATTTGCATTGGACAATTACTGCCCAGCAAGCAACGCCAATGTATTATCACGCGGTTTAATTAGCTCTATCAGAGATATCCTCACCGTGTCATCGCCGCTCTACAAAGAACATTTCAACTTAACGACGGGCGAATGTTTAGAAAACTCAGCACTATCGGTAGCAGTCTACGGCATCCGCGTAAATCAAGGTATTGTCGAGATTGCGGCATAACACTCATGAGGTACTGCTGACTAAATCGTATTAATTAAACCGGAGTAAGGAAGGTCAATGGCTTATTTTCAACCTGCAGCCAGTGTCGAGTTTAGTTTAGGCCAATGCTCTAGCGCTGGTATCAAATCTGAAAATGAAGATGCTATTGGCATCCGTATTCCAGATGCAAATTTGCAATTAACCAAAGGTACTGTCGCAGTCATTGCCGATGGTGTGAGCGCTGCGGAAGCAGGCAAGGAAGCCAGTGAAACCTGCGTGCAAAACTTTCTCGCTGACTATTATTCGACACCGGAAACATGGTCAGTAAAGAAGTCTTCCGGACAAGTGTTAACAGCACTAAACCGCTGGCTATACAGTCAAGGACGGCACTTTAAAAATGAGCGAAAAGGTTATTTAACTACGTTCAGTAGCCTTATTATTAAGGCGCAGCGCGGTTATCTATTACATGTCGGTGATTCAAGGGTTTATCGGTTACGCAATAACGTACTAGAACAACTGACTCGCGATCATACTACCGTTATCAGTAGCAAACAGACTTACCTCGCCAGAGCTATGGGACTAGACAGTAAATTAGATGTTGATTACCAAGAGATCCAGTTGCAAGAAGGTGATATTTTTCTTCTCAGTACTGATGGTTTACACGATTTTGTCAGCAGCAAAGAGATATGTAATATTATTCATGCTACTGATAATTTTGAAGTAGCCTGCCAGCAACTTATTCAGCAAGCTTGTAACAATAGCAGTAATGATAATATCAGTTGCCAGCTACTGCGCATTGATACGTTACCGCAATTACAGAATTCATTATTGCCTTCACACCTTGCTAATATGCCTTTTCCTCCGGCACTCAAAATCAGCCAAGCAATTGATAATTTAAAAGTGCTGAAGGTCTTACATGCCAGTAATAGAAGCCATCTTTATTTAGTCGAAGATATGCATAGCCATAAACAATTTTGCATGAAAACACCCTCGGTTAATTACCTCGATGACAGTGGTTATATTGAGCGCTTTATCATGGAAAGTTGGATTGGTGCGCGCTTAAATAACGCTAATATTTTGAAAGTGGTCGAAACCAATAGACCAAAGCAATACCTGTATTACTTATTAGAATTTGTCGAAGGCATTACCTTGCAAGAATGGATCAAGCAACATCCTAATCCAGCGATTCCAGATGTATTTATTATTATCGAACAGGTGATCAAAGGCTTACGCGCTTTTCATCGTAAAGAAACTCTACATCAAGATTTAAAACCCGGCAACGTCATGATTGATAATAATGGTCAAGTGAAGATCATCGATTTCGGTTCGTGTTATATCAAAGGTGTTCAGGAAATCCAACAAGACAACAATAAGCCTGATATTTTGGGAACAGCCACCTACTCAGCCCCAGAAACTGTGCTCAATGGTGACAGCAACGAGCAATCAGATATTTTTTCATTAGGTGTGATGTTATTTGAGATGCTGACTGGCAAGCAACCTTTTAATGGTAAACTAGAAACTTGCCGCACCCAAAAAGCTTATGTTAATAGCCAATATATTGATGCCTATGAATTCAATCCATTAGTACCGTTTTGGCTTAATAACACTATTAAGAAATCTTTAAGTATTAATCCTGCGAGACGTCATGCTGATGTATCTGAATTATTACACGAACTAAAAAATCCCATTCAACAACACAATAAACCCAACAAACAGCAATTAATTGAACGTAATCCAGAGCGCTTCTGGCAAGTGATGTCTCTAATGCTGTTATTCGCTTTAACTATATCCTTATTTAATTAAATTTCTAGCAGATTTATCACTACCATTGAGTAAAGTCTAATGCCGTAACGCCTCATATTCACGCCCAGTTTTAAGCATAAAAAAAAGCCATGTCACT
>Ga0209292_1003035_pt1 | contig 18747 bp, 14 predicted proteins | sample GOMGulsemesocosm_2_FD_184634 | JGI IMG/M metagenome (GOLD analysis project Ga0209292, IMG submission 184634) | Methane-oxidizing microbial communities from mesocosms in the Gulf of Mexico - GOM9C Gulf of Mexico (SPAdes) (version 2) | ecosystem: Environmental > Aquatic > Marine > Cold seeps... | reverse complement strand
GTTTAAGCCTTCAACTACCGCTTCTGCACCCGCTAAAGTCGTTGTGTAATAAACCTTATGCTGCAAGGCATTACGACGAATATCAGCAGAGTCAGCAATTGCCACAGGACCTTCAGTGGTATTAACGATCAAAGCAATCTCATCGTTCTTAATACCATCAACAATATTAGGACGTGCTTCGTTTACCTTGTTGATACGCTCAACCGTGATACCCGCTTCTGTTAGCTTGTTGAATGTGCCGCCAGTCGCAACCAATTCAAAACCTAACTTAACAAAACCTTGTGCTACTGCCACAACACCGTCTTTATCGGCATCACGCACAGAGATAAATACTTTACCTTCTGTTGGCAGCTTTTCGCCAGCACCCAACTGAGCTTTATAGAAAGCTTCACCGAATGTTGTGCCTGCGCCCATCACTTCACCGGTCGACTTCATTTCAGGGCCTAAGATTGGATCTACGCCTTGGAATTTGTTGAACGGGAATACGGCTTCTTTCACGAAGAAGTTATCAGGAATAATTTCTTCAGTGAAACCAAGCTCTGCTAGGGTTTTGCCCATCATTACTTTCGCAGCGATGGAGGCTAATGAAGTACCGATACACTTAGAAACGAATGGCACAGTACGTGATGCACGAGGGTTAACCTCAATCACATAAATTTCGCCGTCTTGATACGCTAGCTGAGTATTCATCAGACCAACAACACCCAACTCTAATGCCATCGCTTTAACTTGGTCACGCATGCGGTCTTGAACATCAGCAGCCAAATTATAAGGAGGCAATGAACAGGCCGAATCACCTGAGTGAATACCTGCTTGCTCAATGTGCTGCATGATCGCGCCAATAACAACTTGCTCACCATCACAAACCGCATCGATATCAACTTCAATCGCACGATTTAAGAAGTAATCAAGTAGTACTGGAGAATCGTTAGAAACTTGTACAGCTTCACGCATATAACGACGTAATGAATCTTCGTTATTAACGATTTCCATTGCGCGCCCGCCTAATACATAAGAAGGACGAACCACTAACGGATAACCAATTTCGGATGCTTTCGTTACAGCTTCTTCAGTAGAGCGTACAGTCGCGTTTACTGGCTGCTTTAAACCTAAGCGCTGAATCATTTGCTGGAAACGCTCACGGTCTTCAGCACGGTCAATCGCTTCTGGCGAAGTACCAATAATCGGTACGCCAGCGGCTTCTAATTCTTCAGCCAACTTAAGAGGCGTTTGGCCACCGTACTGAACGATGACGCCTTTTGGCTTTTCTTTATCAACAATTTCTAATACATCTTCAAGCGTTACTGGCTCGAAAAATAAACGATCAGAGGTATCGTAATCGGTAGAAACCGTTTCAGGATTACAGTTAACCATGATGGCTTCGTAACCTAATTCTTTCGCTGCAAACGCCGCATGCACACAGCAGTAATCGAATTCGATACCCTGGCCAATACGGTTAGGACCACCACCTAAGATGATGATCTTATCGTTGTCTGTTGGATTCGCTTCACACTCTTCTTCATAAGTAGAGTACATGTAAGCCGTATCCGTTGAGAATTCAGCCGCACAGGTATCAACACGCTTATAAACCGGGCGAATGTCTAGCTTCTGACGTTGCTTACGGAATGCTTTTTCAGACACACCTAGCAATTCAGATAAACGCGCATCGGCAAAACCTTTACGCTTTAGACGGTAAATGCGATCGGCATCCATCGACGTTAGGCTGCTTTGAGCAACGCTTGCTTCGTCTTTAATCAGATCTTCGATCTGCACTAAGAACCAAGGATCAACATGGGAATGCTGATAAATTTCTTCAACACTTAAACCGGCGCGGAATGCATCGCCAATATACCAAACGCGATCTGCGCCAGGCGTTTTAAGTTCAGAAATAATTTTGTCCATCGCGCCTTCAGCAGCAAGGTCGATGATTGGATCAAAACCGCTCACGCCTACTTCAAGACCACGCAGAGCTTTCTGGAAAGATTCTTGTATTGTACGGCCCATCGCCATTACTTCACCCACAGACTTCATCTGTGTGGTTAAACGGCCATCGGCGTTAGGAAATTTCTCGAAAGTGAAACGAGGAATCTTAGTAACAACATAATCGATTGAAGGCTCAAACGATGCTGGCATTGCGCCGCCAGTAATGTCGTTTTGCAGTTCATCAAGGGTATAACCAACCGCTAACTTAGCAGCGATTTTAGCAATCGGGAAACCGGTTGCTTTAGACGCCAAGGCAGAAGAACGAGAAACACGCGGGTTCATCTCGATCACAACCATACGGCCGTCTTTTGGATTGATACCAAACTGAACGTTAGAACCACCGGTTTCTACGCCGATCTCACGCAGTACAGCCAAAGAGGCGTCACGCATGATTTGTAATTCTTTATCAGACAATGTCTGAGCTGGTGCAACCGTAATCGAGTCACCGGTGTGAACACCCATGGCATCGAAGTTTTCAATAGAACAGATAATGATGCAGTTGTCGTTTTTGTCACGTACAACTTCCATCTCATATTCTTTCCAACCGATTAAGGACTCATCGATAAGAATTTCTGACGTTGGAGAAAGATCCAAACCGCGGGTACAAATTTCTTCGAATTCTTCTTTGTTATACGCAATACCACCACCGGTACCACCCATAGTGAAAGAAGGACGAATAATACAAGGGAAGCCAAGATCTTTTTGAACTTCAATCGCTTCAGCCATTGTGTGAGCGAAACCTGCACGCGGACACTCAAGACCAATATCTTTCATCGCTTTATCAAAGCGACCACGGTCTTCGGCTTTGTCGATTACATCAGCGTTAGCACCGATCATTTCAACGTTGAATTTTTCTAAGATGCCAGCGGCTTCTAAGCCTAGCGCACAGTTAAGTGCAGTCTGGCCACCCATGGTCGGCAATAATGCGTCTGGGCGTTCTTTTTCAATAATGTTAGCAACTGTATCAACCGTAATCGGTTCAATGTACGTTGCGTCCGCCATTACTGGATCAGTCATAATTGTGGCTGGGTTAGAGTTCACAAGAATAACGCGGAAACCTTCTTCACGCAGGGCCTTACAAGCCTGTGCGCCAGAATAATCGAATTCACAAGCCTGGCCGATGATAATCGGGCCAGCGCCAATGATTAGGATACTTTTTATGTCGGTACGTTTTGGCATGGCTTAATCCTACTTCTTGGCGGCTTGGATAAGATCGATAAAACGATCGAACAATGGAGCTACATCGCGTGGACCAGGGGCTGCTTCAGGGTGACCCTGGAAGCTGAATGCTGGTTTATCAGTCAATTCAATGCCTTGCAAAGTACCGTCAAAAAGAGACTTGTGAGTCGCTTTAATGTTCGCCGGCAGTGTTGCTTCATCGACTGCGAAACCGTGGTTCTGAGCCGTGATCATTACAACACCTGTTTTCAGGTCTTGTACTGGGTGGTTACCACCGTGATGGCCATGAGGCATTTTCACAGTTTGCGCGCCAGAGGCTAGAGCCAATAACTGGTGACCTAAACAGATACCGAATACTGGGATCTCTGTTGTGAGGATTTCTTTAATCGCTGCAATGGCATAGGTACATGGCTCTGGGTCACCAGGTCCATTGGATAAGAAGATACCATCTGGGTTCATCGCTAATACTTCTGACGCAGGCGTTTGAGCAGGAACAATCGTTAGGTCACAGCCGCGTTCAGCCAATAAACGTAAGATGTTGCGCTTAATACCAAAGTCATAAGCGACGACCTTGTATTTAGCATCCGCTTTAGCAAGCTGACCGTAGCCTTTACCAAGCACCCAATCGGTCTCAGTCCAGCCATAATTTTCTGCTGTTGTTACTTCTTTCGCTAGATCCATGCCTTTTAAGCCAGGGAACGCTTTAGCGGTTGCGATCGCTTTTTGAAGGTTAGCTTCGCTTGCGATGTCACTCTCTGTAGAACCAGAGTCGGCCGCGTCAACAGCAACGATACAACCGTTTAGCGAGCCTTTCTCACGTAAAATACGTGTTAGGCGACGGGTATCGATATCCGCAATGCCTAGGATGTTGTTATCTTTAAGATAAACATCCAGTGCTCTTGTGCTGCGGAAGTTAGAAGCAATCAAAGGAAGATCACGTATCACTAAGCCTTTAGCGAAGATGCCACGAGACTCTTCATCTTCAGCGGTGGTGCCGTAGCTGCCAACGTGAGGATAGGTTAGTGTAACAATTTGATTGGCATAAGATGGGTCGGTCAGAATTTCTTGATAACCCGTCATGGAAGTATTGAAAACAACTTCCCCGACAGATTGACCTACTGCACCAATGGCAGTCCCTTTAAAGACGCTACCGTCTTCTAGAGCTAGAATGGCTGTTATAGACAAGGCTATGGTCCCCGAAGTAATCAATGAATACGGTCAATGTAGGATACTCAATAAGAGTATCTGTCGGTAATGTCGGCACTTTCTTTGACTTATAAATCAAAGACTTAGCCAGATATTACCTAGCGTCTAGTCGCAAAAAAGCGGGAGGAGTTTAAGCTCCACCCGCTTTCTATAATCTGCACTGAAAATCTAAGAGCTTTAATAAGATTAGACGCTGGCGCCCGTCTCTCAAGTTATTAATTAACTTGAGCTGAACGTACGCCTATAAACTGGTCGCGGATTCTATCAAAAACACCCCCTTTAGTCCATGATTTTATTCACCCTCAAACTATCACTTTGGCTCTGATTAACACATTCTTTCTAATAAGAATTAATCTTACGAATAACCAATCTCATTCCAAAGTTTTTATTGAACTATTCAAAACTAATAACAACTAAGGTTTTAAATTGTTTCATTCGTTATAAAAAACAAAGAAACTCATATTTGTTTTCGGTTATTGAGAAAAACTATCAATAAAAACACTGTAGATTCAACATTACTGATAGTCGTATCACAATAAATATTTAACCAATCAATAAGGATTAAGGCTATAAATATAGATGTTTTTGGCACGCCCATTCCAATAAGCGCAATATTTATACAACTGTTATAACCATATGAAAACTTAATGTGTATTTTGTGAACTGCTACTTGCCGTATTCTTTTTAACAGTATCTAATGTTTTAAAAAGCATACATATTAATAACTACACTCCCACTATAAAAGGAACAACCTTATGCCTATTGCTGTTGATGGACGCCGTCGCCTAGCACCTGAAGAGCGCAAACGTCTATTACTCAATGACGCCGTCGAAGTTTTTGCTGCCAGAGGAATTGGCCGTGGAGGGCATACGGAAATTGCCGAAATGGGCGGTGTCTCTGTCGCTACCGTTTTCAACTACTTTAATACCCGTGAAGATCTAGTAGACGCTGTTTTAATTGAAGTTGAATCACAGCTTCTAGCCCTTGCTGAAGAAATCTACAACCAAGGCGACGCACCTCTTGATGCTGTGCAGAACCACATAAAAGCATTTCTTGAAATGTGTGAGAGCAATCCAGCCTACGTTAAAGTATGGCTAGAATGGAGCTGCTCTATTCGTGAAGACATCTGGCCGCAATACATTGCCTTCCAAAACAAGCTACTAGAAATGATTGCTAAGCAAATCGACAAAGCAATTAAGAATGGTGATTTAGCACCAGGACTCGCAGCACCAGAACGTGCTCGCTGGTTACTAGGTAATTCGCAAATGCTTGTTTCAATGGCATTTGATCCAAGCGGTAAGCCTCGTGGTATGAACCAGATGGTTGATCGCGGAATTGCTCACTTGCTGGGCGCTGTTTAGATCAACACCGTTTATATAAGCTACGCCTGTTAATCACACATTGATGTGTGATTAACAGGCGTAAAAAAGCCGAAGCCACTTTTAATATTAAGAAGCGACTTCGGCTTTTAATGCCTGAATCTATTAGAGTTTAGAAACCCAATACATCCTGCATATCATACAAACCATTGTCTTGCTGACCAATCCACTTAGCAGCGCGTACTGCGCCTTTCGCGAATGTCATACGACTTTGTGCTTTATGCGTCACTTCAACACGCTCGCCATCCGTTGCAAACATAACAGTATGATCACCCACTACGTCACCACCACGAATGGTTTCAAAACCAATTTGCTTATGTGGACGGGCGCCAGTTTGACCTTCACGACCATAACAAGCCACTTCTTTAAGATCCCAGCCCATGGTTTCTGCAACCACCTCACCCATACGTAAAGCAGTACCCGAAGGTGCATCAACCTTGTGCTTATGGTGCATCTCGATGATTTCAATATCACTATCTTCGCCCATCACCGATGCGGCCATACGCAGAAGATTCAAACAAAGATTCACACCGACTGAATAATTAGGTGCGAATACGATGCCCATATCTTTGGCTGCGGCTGCAAGACCGGCTTTCTGTTCGTCATTCAAACCCGTGGTTCCGATAACGATTTTTTTGCCAGCTTGACGACAAACCTCAACATTCGCCATGGTGGCTTCTGGCATAGTGAAATCGATTAAGACATCAAAGCTATCAATCGCTGCGGCAACATCAGTTACTGCAACAACTTCTAGAGTTTTGCCAAGGCCTGCAATGGCCCCAGCATCAACACCAACCATAGCATCATTAGGCAGAACGATCGCAGCGCCTACCTGAGCTTCTTCAGCTGCATCAACCGCTTCGATTAAAATGCGGCCCATACGTCCGGCGGCACCTGTAATTGCTATACGAGTCATATCTTTCCCTACTTACATTTCTTCGAAGAATTTTTTAACGCCTGCAAACCAAGTCGTCTTTTGTGGTGAATGCTTTTCACCTTTTAAAGATTCATTGAATTCTTTCAGCAATCTCTTCTGGTGCTCAGTTAGCTTAACCGGCGTTTCAACCTGCACACGGCACATCAAATCACCTGGGCTAGAAGCACGAATCGGTGTTACGCCTTTTCCGCGTAAACGGAACATACGGCCACTTTGTGTTTCTGCTGGAATTTTCAGTTTTACGCGACCGTCTAAAGTCGGTACTTCTAATTCACCCCCTAATGCAGCATCAACAATACTGATTGGCACATCGCAATAAAGGTTATGACCATCACGTTCGAAAATCGCGTGATCTTTCACATTCATCTGTACATATAAGTCGCCCGCTGGACCACCCATGCCGCCCGCTTCGCCTTCACCGCTTAAGCGAATACGATCGCCGGTATCAACACCCGCTGGCACTTTAACGTTAAGTGTTTTAGTTTCTTCTTTAACACCACGACCATGACAGCTACCACATGGGCTATCGATCTTAGTACCTTGGCCGCGACACGATGGGCAAGTCTGCTGTACCGCAAAGAAACCTTGCTGCATGCGTACTTGACCTTGGCCTGCGCAAGTAGAACAAACTTTTGGCTTAGTGCCTGGCTTAGCGCCAGAACCATCACACGGATTACAAGCAACTAACGTTGGAATGGTGATCTTCTTCTCACTGCCTTTAACCGCTTCTTCAAGGGTTAACGTCATGGAGTAGCGTAAGTCACTGCCACGCTGAGGACCGCCACGACGACCACCGCCACCGCCTCCGCCACCACCAAAGATGTCGCCAAATACGTCACCAAAGATATCGCCGAAACCGCCTTGACCACCGCCACCATGACCATGACCACCGCCTTGGCTTGGATCGACACCCGCATGGCCATAACGATCATAAGCGCCGCGCTTTTGCTCATCGCTTAAAATTTCATAAGCTTCAGAAGCTTCTTTAAACTTTTCTTCTGACGCCTTATCACCTTCATTACGATCTGGGTGATGCTTCATTGCTACCTTACGGTATGCTTTTTTTAGCTCTTTTTTATCAACATCTTTAGAGACGCCAAGAACTTCATAAAAATCTCTTTTAGACATTTTCTTGCCCTAACATATTGTTTATAAACCGAGTAAATCATCAGGTTTAAAACTTGTCATAAATAAACGCAAAAACGCGGCGTCCCGATTAACAGGAGGCCGCGTTCAATTAATCACTTAAAACGCGGTGATTACTTATCTTTAACTTCTTCGAACTCAGCATCAACAACGTCGTCATCTTTGCCAGCTTCTTGAGCTTGCTCGCCACCTTCAGCGCCCGCTTGCTCAGCGGCTTGTTCTTCGTAAAGCTTTTGAGCTAGGCCAGAAGAAGCTTCAGTCAACGCTGCAGTTGCAGTTTCGATTGCTTCTTTGTCGTCGCCCTTCATTGCTAGTTCAACAGCAGCAATGGCTTTTTCGATTGTTTCTTTTTCTTCAGTAGTCGCTTTATCGCCAGCTTCTTCCAAAGTTTTCTTAGTTGCGTGAACAAGGCCATCAGCCGTATTACGAACCTGAATCATTTCTTCGAATACTTTATCGGCTTCAGCATTGGCTTCTGCGTCTTGTACCATTTGTTCAATTTCTTCATCGCTCAAACCAGAAGAAGACTTAATCACGATAGACTGTTCTTTGCCTGTCGCTTTATCTTGAGCAGATACGTTTAAGATACCGTTCGCATCGATGTCGAAAGTAACTTCGATCTGAGGCATACCACGCGGAGCCGGTGGAATGTCCGCTAGATCAAAACGACCCAATGATTTGTTTTGTGCCGCTTGCTTACGCTCGCCCTGAACGATGTGAATCGTTACCGCTGCTTGGTTATCGTCTGCAGTAGAGAAAGTCTGAGATTTCTTAGAAGGAATCGTTGTGTTCTTCTCGATAACGGCAGTAGCAACGCCACCCATTGTTTCGATGCCTAAAGTCAAAGGCGTAACGTCTAGTAGTAGAACGTCGGTAACGTCTCCGGCTAGAACGCCACCCTGTACTGCTGCGCCCATAGCAACGGCTTCATCTGGATTAACATCTTTACGTGGCTCTTTACCGAAGAACTCAGCAACCTTAGCTTGTACTAAAGGCATACGAGTCTGACCACCAACAATGATGATTTCGTCGATTTCAGAAGCCGACAAGTCAGCATCCTGAAGAGCAATACGACAAGGTGCGATAGACTTAGCAACTAAGTCCTCTACCAAGCTTTCTAATTTTGCACGAGTAACCTTAACGTTTAAGTGCTTAGGACCGGTTGCATCAGCAGTGATGTATGGAAGGTTAACGTCAGTCTGCTGTGCAGAAGACAATTCAACTTTCGCTTTTTCGCCCGCTTCTTTCAAACGCTGCATCGCTAGTGGGTCACCTTTAAGGTCCATTCCACTTTCTTTCTTAAATTCTTCTGCTAAGTAGTCGATCATGCGTAAATCGAAATCTTCACCACCTAGGAAAGTATCACCGTTAGTCGCTAATACTTCGAATTGTGTTTCGCCATCAACATCAGCTATTTCGATGATAGAGATATCGAAAGTACCACCACCCAGGTCGTATACAGCAATTGTCTTCTCACCCGTAGAGTGATCAAGACCATAAGCAAGAGCAGCAGCTGTTGGCTCATTGATAATACGCTTAACTTCTAGACCAGCGATTTTACCCGCATCTTTTGTTGCTTGACGCTGCTGATCATTAAAGTAAGCAGGTACTGTAATCACAGCTTCTGTTACTGCTTCACCAAGATAGTCTTCAGCTGTCTTTTTCATCTTTTTCAAGATTTCAGCAGATACTTGTGGTGGAGCCATTTTCTGTTCGTTCGCTTGAACCCATGCATCGCCATTATCAGCAGCAACGATTTTGTAAGGAACCATAGAGATGTCTTTTTGAACAACATCATCTTTAAATTTACGGCCGATTAAGCGCTTAACTGCAAAGATAGTATTCGTTGGGTTAGTAACCGCTTGACGCTTAGCAGGCTGACCTACCAAAACTTCATCACCAGTATAAGCAATAACAGAAGGCGTAGTACGATCGCCTTCAGCGTTCTCGATTACTTTTGGCTTGCCGTTGTCTAGTATAGAAATACAAGAGTTAGTTGTACCTAAATCGATACCAATAATTCTACCCATGATGTGCTCTCCAATATATCTGGCTGCGCCAGCTCTAATTTCAATAAACGATTAATAAATCGTTAAAATGTTTTTAATTTCGATGAGACTTATATAAGTCTCAGCTTTCATATTTCAAGGTTAAATCTGCTTTATTTGCTGATTTTTTAACCTTTAACGACTATCAAATGGGGATTAAGCATTCTCATCGATAGTTGGAGCACCTTTCGATACCATAACCATAGCTGGGCGTAATAAACGGCCGTGTAAGCTATAACCTTTTTGCATGACTGCTATTACCGTATTCGGTGGGAAATCTGCATTTTCTTGCATTGCCATCGCTTGATGAAATTCAGGATTAAAGGTTTCGCCCTGTGGGTCAATCGCTTCAACGTTGAACTTAGTCAGGGTTGAGATAAAACCTTGCAAGGTCATCTCGACACCTTCACGTAAAGCTTTTGTCGCCTCGTCTTCTGGCGACGCCGCTAGTGCACGATCAAGGTTGTCTAATACCGACAATAATTCACGTGAGAATTTTTCCTGACCAAACTTATGCGCTTTCTCTACATCAGCTTCTGCACGACGGCGAATGTTCTGAGCGTCTGCCTGCACGCGTAACATCTGGTCTTTTAGCTCAGCTGCTTCAGTTTGTGCAGCCGCTAATTCGGCCACAAGAGAGGCTTGCAATGCTTCTTCAACAGATACTTCTTCAACAGCCTGCTCTTCTGCCGCTTCTATCTGTTCTTCCACATCAACAGGAGTGGCTTCTATGTTTTCGTCATTCTGCTGTGACATGAATATTTCCTCAAAAATGGTGCTTAACCCGATGGTTTATACGGGATTCTCATTGTGATGTTCTATATGGGGCTGAGCGCCTCCCTTTCCAAGGGCAAAAAGCAACAAGATGGTCTAAATTGATTAATACTTGCTCAGCCAGTATTTTTACTGTACAAATAAACACTGTATAAACATACAATCACCATATTCAAAAGACCGACCACTTATACTGCATTGCAGGAGCCTAATATGCTTGTTCACTTATCGATTTCACAATTTACTCTGGTTGAGCATCTTGAGCTTGAGCTAAAAGCTGGAATGACCACCATCACTGGTGAGACCGGTGCTGGTAAGTCCATTCTTTTGGGCGCCCTTGGTCTAGCGTTAGGCAATCGAATTGGTGACAATGTAGTACGCAAAGGCGCAGAGAAAGCCGACATCAGTGCGACCTTTATCATCAGTGAAAAGATCATTAAATGGCTCGATAGCCACGACTACCCCATTGACGACGATACCTGCATATTACGTCGCGTAGTGACTCAAGAAGGCCGTAGCCGAGGCTATATCAATGGCCGTAACGCTTCTGCAACCGAATTAAAAGCACTCGCTAACCAACTGATCGATATTCATGGCCAGCATGCCCACCAATCTTTAATGCAAAAAGACGCGCCACGGAAGTTACTGGATAACTACGCAGGCACACGCAGCTTAACTCTTAAAACCAAGCAAGCTTTCCAAGCTTGGCAAGAGAAGCTAAAGCAAAAAAATAATCTGCAAGAAGATAGCGCTGAGCAACAAGCCCAGCGCCAACTGCTGACGTATCAGGTGCAAGAGCTCGATAAGCTACAGTTGTCTGATAAGGAAGTCGCCGAACTCGAAGTCGAATTAAAACGTTTAAGTAATGCTGATGCCATTATGTTCTCGGGTCAGCAAGCACTCACACTTTGCGCCGATGGCAATAATGATGACTCAGCCAGTTCCCGCGCAAGCTCGCAAGATAGCGCCCTACAACAGGTTCAGCAAGCGATTCAGCAACTCGATCAAATTGACGATGATAATGAAACGCTAAAAGAGAGCCGTGAATTTCTCAATCAAGCACAGATTCAACTGCAAGAAGCCAATGATGCTCTGCACGATTACATTAATAAAGTCGAGATCAACCCACAGCGCTTACAGCAAGTCGACCTGCGTTTAGGTTCAATTTATGACCTCGCAAGAAAACATCAGGTTCGGGCAGAAGAGCTGTATAACAAGTGGCAAGAATTAAGCGACAAGCTCAACGCTTTGAACTTCAGCGACGACGACATGGAAGCCTTGATTCAACAAGTCAGTGAGCTAGAGCAGATTTACCTGAAACAAGCACTGCAACTGAGTAAAAAACGCCATAAAGCGGCAGGCAAATTAGATAAAGAAGTGAACACTCACTTTGAAGCGCTAGCCTTGGGTAATGCTTGCCTGCGAACCGAAATTAAAAGCGACGAAAAACACGCCCATAGCCACGGTATTGATAATATTGACTTACTGGTACAAACCAACCCTGGCATGCCCATGGGGCAGCTATGCAAGGTTGCATCAGGTGGCGAGCTTTCGCGTATCAGCTTAGCAATTCAGGTAATTACTGCCCAAACCAGTAATATTCCTAGCCTTATCTTTGATGAAGTCGATGTCGGAATTGGCGGTGGCACCGCTGAACGGGTGGGACGCTTATTAAATGAACTGGGTAAACATAGCCAAGTACTGTGCGTAACCCACCAACCTCAGGTAGCTGCGCAAGCTCAAAACCATTTACAGGTAAGTAAAATTTCTGGCGATGAGCAAACCTTCACCAACATCCGCCCTCTTGATAATATGCAACGCACCGAGGAAATTGCCCGCATGCTCGGCGGTGTCGAAATAACGCAACATACCCTTGATCACGCGCAAGAGATGCTCGCCATGGGGAATGGCTAGCCTTTTTTGAACCGTTTAGAGCAAGCTATTGGCTAGAAAGCCAGATAGCAAAAAGCCTCTGTTTAAATCAATAAAACAGAGGCTTTTAAAGCTACTTTTCGTACTCGAGAAAATAGAGAGTCTACTTTTTCGGGCGTACGTAAAGTACTAAGCTATGATCGATTAAATCATAACCATGAGATTCAGCAATTTCGTGCTGCAAACGTTCGATTTGATCATTAGTGAATTCAATCACTTCACCGTTTTCCATATTTACCATATGGTCATGGTGGTCACCACTAGCCAATTCAAAGACGGAGTGGCCACTATCGAAGTTATGACGTGTCACTAATTCCGCTGTTTCAAACTGAGTCAGTACACGATATACCGTCGCAAGACCTACATCTTCGCCTGCTTCAATCAAGGCTTTATAAACGTCTTCCGCACTCATATGACGAGCAGTAGTATTTTCTAAAATTTGTAAAATTTTCACGCGGGGTAGCGTTACTTTCAAACCTACTTTACGCAGTTCGGCATTTTGATCTGACATCACTTCCTCGAATATTTCACAGCGGCTTACAGCAATTTACTTTATCAGGTATTATCAAGGCTTCTAACGACAAAGCCAATAGCAAATACCATGCAATTTAGAATTCTTACTGTTTTACTTAGCTTTTTATTTATTTCTGCCTGTAGTATCCCGAAAGTGTACAAGCTTACGGTTCAACAAGGAAATATTGTTACTCAAGATATGATCGATGAGTTAAAAGTCGGCATGACTAAGCGTCAAGTAGCTTACGTAATGGGAACCCCTCTTATTCGCTCCCCTTATCAACAAAACCGCTGGGACTACTTATATACTCTGGAACGTCGTGACAAGGTAGTGAAAGATTACCAAGTAACCGTTTTCTTCAACGCTGAGCTCTACACCCATTTTGAGGGCGAAGTACCACAAGAAGAAAAACCTGAAAAACAGCAAGAAGTACTAGAAGAGAAGAAAGAAAGTAACCTACTAAAAATCCCAGGTGAATAACGATTAACAGCCATTGTTATTCGTTATTCAAAGAAAGGCCCTATAGGTTCGCAGAATAAATCTATTTAGCGGCTTTAGCAGCGCGATTGGCTCGTGCTGCTTTAGGATCAATCAATAAGGGGCGATAAATTTCAATACGATCGCCTGCTCTTAACAGCTCTGCATCGGGGCTTCTCACCGTTTTACCAAAGATCCCTAGTTTTGATTCAGCAATATTAAGCTCAGGAAACTCTTTATCTAGCCCTGATAATTCAGCGCCCTGACGCACAGTAGTTCCCTGATCGACCATAATACTGACCAATTTTTGCTTATGCGCTAAGCCATAAACGACTTCAATTTCAATTTGCTCACTCATTATAAATAACTACCCATATACTTGCTTTGCACGACTCACGAACGAATCAACCATTGTCGTCGCCATTTGCTTAAAGACCACCCCTAAGGCGATGCCTGCTAGCTTGTTATTCACCTCAAAATCCATATCGAATGTCACCTTACAAGCTTCATCTGATAATCGCTGAAAATGCCAGACTCCGACAAAACGACTAAAAGGGCCATCCACAAGTGATAACTCCATTCGTTTTGGATATTGTAATTTGTTGAGTGTGGTAAAGGTTTGATTCACCCCTACCTTACTAATGGTTAAGCTCGCCACCAACTCGTCATCCGTTTTGGATATTATCTCAGTAGAAGCACAGCCGGGTAAAAACTGCGGATAGCTTTCCACATCATTCACCAAACCGTACATCTGTTCTGCGCTGTGCATAACCAACGCACTTCGAGTTATCGAAGTCATACTGCCTCCAAAATCGCTTAAATCAAGCCTAATCCATTGATGAAAATAAGCGCAATCGCAACTGGCGAGATAAAGCGTAGAACAAAGCGCCAAATGCTAAATAATGTTTCATTTTTCATTTTCATTTCATCTTTAATGGCATCACTCGACATAAACCAACCGACAAAAATAGCAATCAGAAGACCACCCAATGGCAACATGACATTAGACGTAATAAAATCTAATGAATCAAAGAAGGTCTTGCCGAAGATTTTATAGTCCGCCCACTCGTTGAAGGAAAGTACGGTCCCTAAGCCAAGCACCCAAGCAAATGAACAAATACCCGCGGTGGCTTTAACTCGAGAAATACCTTTTTCAACAGCCCACGCAACCGCCGGTTCCGCAATAGAAATAGCCGAACTCCAAGCCGCAATAGAGACCAATATAAAGAATACGGTACCGAAAAAGATGCCACCGGGCATCGAACCAAAGGCAATCGGCAAACTTACAAACATCAAACCAGGTCCGGAAGATGGCTCTAAACCGTTAGAAAAGACAATGGCGAAAATAATCATTCCCGCAACCAAGGCGATCATAGTATCCAAGAAACCGACCCAAAGAATGGTTCTACCAAGAGACTGATCACCCGGCATATAGGCACCATAAGCCATAATAGCGCCCATACCCAAACTCAGCGTGAAGAAGGAATGCCCCAAAGCAACGACAACACTCTCGGTGGATAATTTAGAAAAATCGAAATCAAATAAGAAATGGAAACCTTGCATGAATCCAGGGGTTGTTAAACTGTAACCAAACAAAATCAACATTAAGACAAACAATAACGGCATTAAAACTTTCAGCGTCGCCTCTAACCCTTTATTCACACCTCGAGCAATCACGACTCCGGTTAAAAACATAAAAACGGTATGCCAAATAGTAAGCCCTACAGGATCGGCTAACATAGCCCCAAAAGCTGCACCAGAACCATCAGCATCAATACCGACAAACGCGCCCGCCGCTATTTTTCCGACATAAAGTAATGCCCAGCCGGCAATCACACTGTAAAAAGATAAAATAAAGAAGCCAGATAGCGCTCCCATCCAACCTATTCCGCGAAATAACTTAGGCGCTCCGGTCTTATCCGTCATGGCCGCCATCGTATTAATAGGGCTCATTCGTTCTTTACGTCCCAACAATACTTCAGCCAACATCACCGGAATGCCCGCCAACAAAATACAGGCAAGATAGACTAAAACAAACGCACCACCGCCGTTCTCGCCCGTAATGTAGGGGAATTTCCACAAATTACCGAGGCCAACAGCAGACCCAGTTGCCGCTAAAATAAAGGTCCACCGACCCGACCAAATACCATGCATTCCGCGTTTTTGCTCTGACATTTTTTTATTCTCATACCGATTGAAAAGTCACTTCAGGGGCCTATTGTCTAAAATTTCGGACAAAGCCACAAGGGCCGTGCTTTTTATTGTTTCATTCCGCTATAATGCGGGCATGGCTAAAAAGAAAAAATCTGGAAACAGTGGCAATACAATTGCTCAAAACAAAAAAGCACGGCACGACTTTCACCTCAGCAACAATACTGAATGCGGTGTTGTTCTTACTGGCTGGGAAGTAAAAGCCCTGCGGGCAGGACGATGTCAGCTGGTTGACTCATACGTATTCATTCGTAATGGTGAAGCGTGGTTATTTGGTTGTTTAATAACAGCTCTACCGACCGCAGCCGCTTATATCATTACTGAGCCGAGACGCGAGCGTAAATTACTCTTACACAAGCGTGAAATTGAAAAGCTAGAGCAGCAGATCAATTCCAAAGGCTATACCTGTGTTTGTACAGCGCTTTACTGGAAAGGTCATATCGTGAAAGTGGATATTGCCTTGGCAAAAGGTAAGCAGGACCACGACAAACGAAACGCCGACAAAGATAAAGACTGGGCGAAGCAGAAAGAACGTACGATGAAACACTCTGTTAGATAGAGAGTGCTAGATAAGAAAGCGTTCGTTAAAGATGCTCAAATAAATTGATCATTATTCGTTCGGTTTATCAGATTGGCATTATTTGTTATTAAAACTCAGGTTGAAATAGTAAATAAGCGCCGCATCGAGTAAACTAAGGGAACTCAGTTGGTGATTCTTCTGAATAAACGCCTAACAGCTTTTATACAGAGTATCAGTAACGACAAGAATTTGGGGGCGCTCTGGATTCGACGTTGGTTACAAAGCTAAAGGTGCATGTCGAGAGTGTATGATAATCTCGTAAATAAATATCATACAAAATTATAGTCGCAAACGACGAAAACTACGCACTAGCAGCTTAGGCTGCTTACCTTTGAAGATGGTTGCCTATTACCATCGGATAAGGGCACGCAAAATAGGATCGACTGGCGGCTTCGCTCGTAGCTTAAGGTCTAAAACTAATCGAGCTCGCCCCGAACTCCCTGCCTCTTGGGCCGTGACGGGTTAACTTAATAGAGTGGCTAAGCATGTGAAGATCAGTTAGTGGCGGATTGACGGACGTGGGTTCAATTCCCACCGCCTCCACCATACAAATAAATAAGCCTCTACTTCATCTTTTCGAAGTAGGGGCTTTTTTATTTGCCTCATGTAAGTTGCGGATGCGAATCCACGTAGTGGATTCACAAAATGTCTGGAGCATTTAGCACCGCCATTCATGGCGTTTTCAGTTTACTGAAAATCAAGGCAGGGAGCCTTGAGTCATTCCCACCGCCTCCACCATACAAATAAATAAGCCCGATGCAGATAACTCTGCATCGGGCTTTTTTATGCCTTAAATTCAAGGCCCGCTCTCACCCAAAGGCTCAGGTGAGGCGGTGGGAACTGAACTCGCGTCGGTTATTCTACCAGCGCATCATCAAGAAGCTCATAAGCACCTTCGGCATTATGCACTTCCTTACCCGTTACCGGCGGATTGAACACACACGCCATGCTCATTTCTTCAAAGGCACGCAAAACATGCTTGTCGTGCTTATCCAAAATGTAAACCGTACCTGGCTCAATAGAATATTTTTTGCCATCAGCCAGTGTTTCGACTTCACCTCTACCCGACATGCAGTAGACAGATTCCAGATGATTCTGGTAATGCATCTGAAAATCAGCACCCTTGTAGATAGTAGTGACATGAAAGGAAAAACCCATCTGATCATCTTTTAATAAGAGTCGTGTACTTTCCCAATTGCCGTCTGGAGAAACAATTCTACGATTAGACTGATTCGCTTCGGCTAATGTTCTTACAATCATAAAGTGGCCTTTTAGATTTTCTTTAAATTATTCAGTTTCGAAGTATATCTTTTCTTCAGGAATTTCATCTTCTTTAGCACATACTTCGCGTACCGCTTCTTCGACGATATCAATACCTTTCTTCAGGCTCTCATCAGTAATCACTAACGGACAGAAAAACTTAACTATCTGATCATCTGCACCACTGGTTTCAATGATGAGGCCTTTCTTAAAGGCTGCACGGGTAATTTTTCCAGCAATATCACCGTTAACACAGTTAATACCTTGGAACATACCACGACCCTTGGTATTGAAATTGCCATCACCATATTTCGACACAATGTTTTCAAGACGCTCGGATGTATATTTGCCCTTGCGCTTAATTTCATCACTGAACTTGCTATCAGACCAGTAAGTTTCGATGGCCGTCTTAGCGGTTACGAAAGCCAAGTTATTACCGCGGAACGTACCGTTATGCTCACCCGGCTTCCACTGATCCAATTCTGGCTTCATCAAACAAAGGGCAAATGGCAGCCCGTAACCCCCTAACGATTTAGACAGAGTAATAATATCTGGCTCAATACCCGCTTCTTCGAAGCTGAAGTAATCACCGGTACGACCACAACCAGCCTGAATATCATCGATGATCAATAAAATCTTATGCTTGCGACAAACCGCTTGCAGATTTTGCAACCATTCAATGCTCGCCACGTTAATGCCGCCTTCACCTTGAACAGTTTCTACAATCACGGCTGCTGGCGAGTTAATACCACTGCTTGAGTCGGATAAAACCTTATCCAAATATTCAGTGGTATCAATATTATCCCCAAGATAACCGTCGTAAGGCATACGGTGTGTACCCGTTAAGCTTACACCCGCCGCATCACGGTGATGAGAGTTACCTGTGGCAGCTAAAGCACCTAAACTCACACCATGAAAGCCGTTGGTAAAAGTAACAATATTTTGCTGGCCCGTTACATTACGCGCAACCTTCATTGCCGCTTCTACTGCGTTGGTTCCGGTTGGACCCGTGAACTGCACCATGTATTCCATGTTACGAGGCTTTAAGATCTTGTCATTAAAGGTCTGTAAAAATTCGCCCTTGGCTTTAGTGTGTAGATCCAAGCCGTGCGTGATGCCAT
>Ga0209292_1003043_pt1 | contig 18762 bp, 22 predicted proteins | sample GOMGulsemesocosm_2_FD_184634 | JGI IMG/M metagenome (GOLD analysis project Ga0209292, IMG submission 184634) | Methane-oxidizing microbial communities from mesocosms in the Gulf of Mexico - GOM9C Gulf of Mexico (SPAdes) (version 2) | ecosystem: Environmental > Aquatic > Marine > Cold seeps... | reverse complement strand
AAATCAACGAAAAAGTTTACTTTAACTAAAATATGAGGAATTAAGCTTATGCAAATTAATCTTTCTGGTCACCATGTTGAAATTACCGAAGCTTTACGAGAAAACGTGAATACTAAATTAGCTAAGTTATCTCGACACTTTGATCATATTAATAATGTTCATATTGTACTCACTGTTGAAAAAGCAAACCAAATCGCAGAAGCTAGCATTCACGTAAGCGGTACCGATATTCATGCTAAAGCCGAAAATGCAGATATGTACGCGTCAATTGATAATCTTGTTGATAAACTTGATCGCCAAATATTAAAATACAAAGGTAAAATGAATCAACATTAAGTTGAATAATCACCTTTCTCAAACCAAAGAATGTAAATAGTATAATGAAGTTGCAAGATATTCTCACCCTTGACTGTACACTTTGTGCAGTCAGAGGGGCTAGCAAAAAAAAACTCCTTGAAATTATTTGCGATACAGCCGCAAAAAAAATCAATAACCTAGACACCTACCAACTTCTGCAAAGTTTAATGAGTCGAGAAAAAGTAGGCTCTACAGGTATTGGTAATGGTATTGCGATCCCTCATGGTCGTTTAGCAAACACCTCACAAGTTATTGCCGTATTATTGACCAGTGAACAAGCTATTGAGTTTGATGCTATCGATAATCGTGGGGTAGATATTTTTATCGCATTGTTTGTACCAGAAGAAAATTGTCAACAGCATTTAGACACCCTACAAAGTATTGCTAAAATTTTTAGTGATAAGCAAATCGCCAAACAAGTTAGAAAATGTCAAAGCTCAGAAGAGCTGTTTAATATAATAAAAACGACAAACAGTTAAGACTTACTCAGGGAAACAATAAATGAAGCTCATGGTAGTTAGTGGCCGTTCAGGCTCAGGAAAAAGTGTTGCATTACGTGTACTTGAAGATTTAGGTTACTATTGTGTTGATAATATTCCCGTAAATTTATTACCTGCATTAACGCATACCGTCATTAATGATTATGAGAACGTTGCAGTTAGTCTAGATGTTCGAAACTTACCCGATGATCCCTCCGATATTTCAGAAATATTAGACTATCTGCCGAATGCAGTTGAACTAGATATTCTCTATTTAGATGCTGATGATTCTGATTTGATCCGCCGTTTTAGTGAAACTCGTCGTTTGCACCCTCTAATCAAACAAAATATCGCGCTTGATCAAGCTATTGCTTTAGAGAAAAAGCTACTCGACCCCATTTCAACTCGCGCTGGTTTATATATTAATACCAGTCAGTTAACCCCGCATCAATTGGCCGATTTAGTACGTGAACGTATTTTAGGGAAAACCTCTTCGAAGATGGTAGTCGTTTTTGAATCATTTGGTTTTAAACACGGTGTCCCTCAAGATGCTGATTATGTTTTTGATGCACGATTTCTGCCTAACCCTTTTTGGGAGAAAGAGCTTAAGGGCTACACTGGCCTTGATCAACCCGTGCGAGACTTTTTAGCGAGTCAGCCAATAGTCACCAAATTTATCTGGCAAATTAATAGTTTTATGATGACTTGGTTACCTCATTTAGAGCGAAATAATCGTAGTTATATAACCATTGCAATAGGGTGTACGGGTGGTAAGCATCGCTCTGTTTATATTACGGAATTACTCGCTAATAATTTACGTAAAGAACGCGAAGATGTACAAGCACATCACCGCGATATTAAAATAAAAAGCACTTAATTGTTACGAGTTATGCAAGCATATAAAAAATCATTAATCATCAGTAATAAGCTTGGCTTACATGCTCGAGCCGCGACTAAACTCGCCCAGTTGTGTTTAAAGTTTAATGCTAAAGTAATTATTTCTTTAGAAGGAAAAGAGGCTGATGCTAATAGCATTATGGGATTAATGCTACTCGCGGGTGGTTTTGGGAAAACGGTTGAAGTTATCACGCAAGGTGACGATGCTCAACAAGCACTCGAAGACGTTTGTCAGCTATTTTCAAACAAATTTAATGAAGATGAATAAATAGGTATAAAAAATACTGATTATAAAATAGAGTTAAGTTATTATTCATTAAGCAAATTTAACCAGAATAACGTGAACTTATTTTGGTTAACTTAGCTATAATAAACAATTGTTAATTTTCATTATTCTGCGGCACAGGAAAACTTTATGCCGGAAATTTCAAAGCCAGATCAAAATCATCAACGCCTGCAACAAGTCAATGAAGCACTTGGTAGCGGCATGTTTGTGCATGTTCGAAAATTATTACAAAACATGCCAGCTTATGATATTTCCCTAATATTAGAGTCATCTCACCCAAAAAGCCGTGCCGTATTATGGCAACTTATCGATGCCGACAATCAGGGTGAAGTACTTGAAGAACTTAACGAAGAAGTTCGAAAAGGTATTCTAAAAAATATTCGGCCTGAAAAATTAGCAGAAGTCGCTGAAGGCATGGATGTAGACGACCTTGCTGAAGTTTTACGTACCCTACCCGACAGTGTTTATCAGGAAGTATTAAACTCTATGGACTCGCAAGATCGCGGGCGAGTAGAGGCGGCACTGTCGTTTGAAGAAGATACCGCTGGCGGTATCATGAACACTGATACCATCACGATACGCCCAGATGTTACTGTTGACGTGGTATTACGTTATTTGCGTTTAAGGGGCGAATTACCCGAAGCAACTGATTCATTTTATGTAGTTGATAGAAAAAACCTTTTTATTGGCGCTGTCTCTTTAGCTGCCATTGTTACCGCTAAACCTGAAATTATTATTTCTACATTAATCGACAATGACGTACAGGCCATTCAAGCTGATATGTCTGATAGTGATGTCGCACAATTATTTGAACGCTTTGACTGGTTTTCTGCACCAGTGGTAGATGATAAAGGCCGCTTATTAGGTCGTATTACTATCGATGATGTGATTGACATTATCCGTGAAGACGCAGAGCATTCCCTGATGAGTATGGCTGGTTTAGACGATGAAGCTGATACCTTTGCGCCGGTTTTAAAAAGTACCCAACAGCGCTCTATTTGGCTAGGTGTAAATTTGATTACCGCTTTATTAGCTGTTGCTGTATCGAGCATGTTTGAAGGTATTTTAAGTCAATTGGCTATTTTAGCTGTTTTAAACTCCTTAGTACCAAGCATGGGTGGTGTTGCGGGCAACCAAACCTTAACTTTAGTTATTCGTGGTATCGCTTTAGGACATGTAGGTGACTCAAATGCTAAGATCCTCTTATATAAAGAGCTCGCCGTTGGTTTTTTTAATGGTATTATTTGGGCGGTACTAATCGCCAGTGTCGTTGCTATTTGGCAACAAAACTTATTATTAGGTGGTGTGATAGCGTTTGCTATGCTGATGAATTTAACTGCTGCTGGTATAGCAGGCGTTGCTATTCCATTATTTTTGAAACGAATAAATATCGACCCCGCTTTAGCTGGCAGTGTGATATTAACAACCATTACTGACGTCGTTGGAATATTTGCCTTTTTAGGTACCGCTACGTTATTTCTTTCTTAGCAGACAAAAAAAAGCCGCGGCACTCAATCCACGGCTCTTTGATTTATGATATCTGATAAGCGCTTAATTTAATTACCAGCAACTTGCATTTCTTCAATTAATAACGAACCCGTTAAAATACTACCACGTGAATCAATATCGCTACCAACCGCAACTAAACCTTTAAATATGTCAGCTAAATTACCCGCAATGGTAACTTCAGATACTGGATATGCAATTTCGCCATTTTCAACCCAGAAGCCCGCTGCACCACGAGAATAGTCGCCATTGACGACATTAACACCTTGTCCCATTAATTCAGTTACTAAGAAACCAGTACCTAAAGTCTTCAACATGGCATCAAAATCGCCACCATTTGCCGAACCTTTAGCATTAATTTGCCAGTTATGAATTCCGCCTGCATGTCCTGTTGTAGTAAGTCCTAATTTACGTGCAGAATAACTGGTTAATAGATAGGTTTCTAAACAACCGTCAACAATAATTTCACGGTCTACAGTTTTTACCCCTTCACTATCAAAAGCGCTACTCGCTAATCCTTTAAGAATGTGCGGACGTTCACTAACGTTTAAAAATTCAGGGAAGACTTGTTTACCGATTGAATCCATTAAAAATGAAGATTTACGATATAAGTTTCCGCCACTTATCGCGGCAATGTAATGACCAAAAATGGTGTTAGCAATATCAGCACGAAACATGACAGGTACTTTACCTGTGGTCAACTTTCTGGCATTTAAACGTGACAATGCTTCTTTAGAAGCTTGCGTCCCTATTCCTACACCACTATCTAGCAAATCAAAATCTCGATCTACTGTGTAAGCATAATCTCGCTGCATATCGTCACCTTCTGTGGCGATCATTACACAACTTAAACTATGGCGTGAACTCGGGTAACCAACAATTTGTCCATGACTGTTTCCATAAACTTTATAACCTTCAAAGCTATCGAGTGAAGCGCCATCAGAATTAGTAATACGCGGGTCAAACGCTAAAGCACTATCTTCACATGCTTTGGCTATTTCAATAGCTTGATCTGTTGTTAATGCTTTCGGGTGATAGAGATCTAGATCCATTGGCGACATTTCTAGCATTTCTTTGTCAGCCAAACCTGAACAATCATCAACTGAAGTATATTTAGCTATGTTAACAGCTGCTTGTACCGTTTGTTTTAATGCAGCTTCTGACAAATCAGCGGTTGAAGCACTGCCTTTTCGCCCTTCCTGATAGACCGTAATTCCTAGTGCACCGTCATTGGTAAATTCAACATTCTCCACTTCTCCGAAGCGCGTACCGACACTTAATCCTTCTTGCCTACTAATTGAAGCCTCAGCTGCATCAGCTCCTAACGACTTAGCTAAATCGAGAACTTGTGCAACTCTTTGTTCAACTTGTGTTAATTGTTCTTTCATTGAATATTTAGGTGTCATCGTTTGAGTCATAATAGATTTTTTTCTTCTATAAATACTAGGAATAGGAAAATATGCGCTGTATACCATAAGCACTTACGAGTATAATGGCGATAATTATCACTTTAATAGCTAATATTATGCCCGACTCTGTAAACGATATCGATGAATTAGATGAAGAATTAAAAAGTAAATCCGAAGTAAAACGCGAAATGCTTAAGTTACAAGCTTTTGGCCAGTCGCTAATCGATTTATCTAAGCATCAACGCAGTAAAATTCCTTTTACAGAAGATATTAAAGATGCATTAGTTTTGGCTGACAAAATTAAAAATAAACATGAAGCATTACGCCGTCATGTTCGACATTTAGCAAAAATATTATTAGAAACTGATTTAGAGCCTATTTATCATGCACTTGATGTTATGGCAAATAAACATCAACAAGAAACAGCCAAGTTCGTAAAACTTGAAAACATGCGTGATGACGTCATTGAACAAGGTAGTACAATGATTGAAGAACTTTTGACGGAGCATGAAGGTATGGATAGACAAAAACTACGTCAACTCGTACGCCAAGCAGCAAAAGAGAAAAAAGCAGAAAAGCTTGGCAAGTACTATAAAGAGCTATTTGATTACTTGAAGAACCATACTAAACAAATAAATTAACGCAAAATAAAAAAACCTGCACATGCAGGTTTTTTAAAGTGGCTCTTCGGAAAATATTGAAATAAATTCTGTTTACAAATTACAGAGAATTATTTACTTGCTCGAGATACATATTCACCCGTACGAGTATCTACTTTAACAATTTCACCAATTTGAATAAATAGTGGTACACGAATAACAGCACCAGTATTTAATGTTGCTGGTTTACCACCAGTACCAGCCGTATCACCTTTCAAACCAGGGTCTGTTTCGGTTACTTCTAGTTCAACAAAGTTTGGGGTTGTTACACTAATAGGCGAACCGTTCCATAAAGTAATGGTACAAATGTCGCCTTCTTTTAACCATTTAAGACAATCAGCAACGGCTTTATCATCAGCTGCAATTTGCTCAAAGGTTTCATTATTCATAAAATGCCAGAACTCACCGTCAGCATATAAATAAGCAAGTTCGGTTTCCATTACATCAGCGCCTTCGCAAGACTCGCCTGATTTAAAGGTTTTTTCTAATACTTTATTAGAAATGAGTTTACGAATTTTAACACGGTTAAATGCTTGGCCTTTACCCGGTTTTACTAATTCGTTTTCTAAAATGTTGCAAGGTTCGCCGTCAATCATTAATTTAAGGCCAGCCTTAAATTGGTTTGTACTAAAATTAGCCATATTAATGTTCTCTTATACTCACACAAATAACGTAGAGATTTAAATTGAAATTAGAAATGCCGCAGATAATAACCCACATTAGTGATCAATTGCACACTTCTTGGCAAAAAGAGTTGAGTAATGTTGTCACAGATCCAAAAAAACTTTTACAAATGCTAGAAATCGATAGTGACGATTATTTACAACACTTCAATGCGCGTAAGTTATTTCCCGTTCGTGTACCAAAGCCCTATATATCTCGAATTAAAAAAGGCGACTTTAACGATCCTTTACTAAAGCAAGTAATGCCACTCTCGGATGAACATATAATTACAGCAGGATACTCAACAGATCCTCTTGAAGAACATGACACAGTAGCCGAAGGCTTGCTCCACAAATATAAGCACCGTGTCTTGATGATAGTCAAATCTGGCTGTGCCATTAATTGTCGTTATTGTTTCCGTCGGCATTTCCCCTATGCTGATAATAGCCCAAGCAAAGTTAGTTGGCAGCCCGCGTTAACTTATATTAAAAATCATCCTGAAATCAATGAAGTTATTTTCAGTGGTGGCGATCCGTTAATGGCTAGCGACGAACATTTGCATTGGTTAATTGAGCAACTTGAAGATGTACCACACATAACTCGTTTACGTATTCATAGTCGTTTACCCATTGTTATTCCACAACGTATTACCGATAATTTAGTAAGAATATTGTCGCAAACACGCTTAAAAACAACTGTGGTCTTTCATATTAATCATGCCAATGAGATTGATGACTCTGTAAAAAAATCCGTTGAAAAACTACGCACAGCAAGAATTCCTTTATTTAATCAAAGTGTATTATTAAAAGGAGTAAACGATAGTAGTGAGGTTTTATGTCAACTGAGTGAGCAACTTTTTGACCATGGTATTCAGCCTTATTATTTACACATGTTTGATCCTGTTCAAGGTGTTGCTCATTTTGATGTAGGAGAAAAAAGAGCAAAAATAATTGCTCAACAAATGATGGCAAGATTACCTGGTTTTTTAATGCCTAAATTAGTCAGAGAAATCGCTGGAGAAGCTAACAAAACGCCAATCAATTTGGCATAATAGCATCATTATTTAGAGCAATTAATATCAGAGACCCTATGAGCGAAATAGTAAGCAAACAACTTATTGAAAACCTTTCAATTATTTTAAAAAAATCCTTAACCGCTGATGCGACTTTGTCTAGTTTACGCGAAACAAAACAAGCAAGCTTTGCTGCTATTTTCACTAGAGACGCTGGTTTTACTTGTTCAGCAAATACTTTTCAGCCGTACGTAGAGGAAGTCGCAAACGATTTAGTTTTCTGGCAGAAGACTTCTGACCAGCAAACCCTTATATCTCTTGTAAAAAAAATAGAGCAACTTTTTAAAGTCCTCGGTAACTTTGAGCAAAGTCACAGCGAATAACTTTGTAAGCATAATTACTTATAAAGGTATTAATTAAGACTGACCGAGTAAAACAAAAACGCCATATTTATTTAAGAAAATATGGCGTTTTATTTTAATTTTTGTAATAAGGCTATAAAGCTATTTAATTACGTAATTTTCAAATGTTTTTGTAAACCAGTCATCAAGCATCTGTTTTTCATAGCTTAGCTTTCTATTTCTATACTTTAAACGTACGCCATTCATAAAACCCATATCATTTATCTTTTCTTTTTTAGCTAAAATGGTCATGCCATCCGCGTTAAGCAGCTTAAATGAAAACTCAAAACGGGGGAAATATATATCTTTAACGATCCTAACTTGGTTTATCCCCCCATGATGCACATCGCCAGCAAGGTCAATATTGGTGACTTCTATTTCAAGGGTTTGATTTTCAGGTAATTTTTTAGATAACAATGAAAAATGTTTTTCAAGTTCTTTAAAAGTATTCTTTCTAAAGTGCTTCTTATTTTCATTTCCAGCAAAAATATCTCGATATTTATCAGGGTCTGTCCACGTAATGCTAACTTCAGCCGCTTCAGCGCTAGGTTGAAGAAATACTGCGCCGCATAATACTGAAATAGCTAATAATATTTTAAATGATTTAATCATAGTTTTTCCTTACCGTTAGTTGTGCGAATGAGATAACTCTATTAAAGCTTATCTCATATGAAAAAAACGTATTAATTTGTAATAGTCCTGTAATGAATTATTATCTTAATTAAGCGAGTTAAAGTATTGCGATAAAACCATCTGCACAATATTATCTGTACGTTGCTTTCTTTCGGCTGAACTAAAGTCTTCTTGAACAAAACCCTGTACAGCTCCGCGCCATATACGTTGAGTACGCCTAACATCCTCAACATACATAAGAAAACTCCCTTTTTTCATGTATTCTTTAATCTGCAAACCTGGAGTTACACCAAATTTTTCACTAATCATTTTATCTGACAAATCTTCCGATAACGCAATTGCAAAGCCAATAGAGAAGTCAGCATCATTCGTATTTTCGGTAAAGTGATAATCATAACTTGAAAATTTATCAACTATGGCTTCAGCATAAAGTTGATAAATAGCTTTGATTTGTTCAGGCTTAAGAGAAGTACCTTTTACATACTTAGGTGATAATGAGAATGTGCTGCCCGCAGGGTATTTAGTAGGAACATCCCAAACACTCGATACTGCCAATGCTGAGCCACGTTCGTCTGGGTCTTGAACTACTTGAACACAAGCGGTTAGTATCATTAAACTGATAAATATGATTGATAGCTGTAAACTTTTCATTTTTCTTCCTGAAATTAATAATAAGTGTAAAGTTAACTTAATTCATATATTACCGAAAAATAATAGTATGAATAGAGTCGAGCTACTTTATTCCTGCAACAAATTGTACAAAACTCAAGCAAAGTTTTATCCGACGAACATTAATACTTACTTATCTTTAACATTTATACATTCGTGACAAACAATACTCGAGTATTATCTCCCCTCAGGTTAAATAAATATATCAGACCTGAATACGCACTATCATTAGTTATACGATTGTTTAACGATAGAGATGATCGCCCACCAACAACAATTCCCTAACGTCACTTTTTCTTATCTTATTGATCATTTCACAATAAACATCACAAAGGCGCCAAAAATAGCACCAAGCAATGCAGCGATAACCAGCGGCGTATGTTTGCTTTTTTCAGGTATAACGAGTAAATCTATTGGCTCTTCTGGTACAAGGATGTCAATTTGTGATACTTCAAAAACAGCAGCTAGACTTAATACTGTTTCTTGTGAAGCATTACCATAACGTTCAACACGCTGGACGGTTCTTAAGCTAATAGCAGATGCATCGGCTAAATGCTGCTGTGTCCAGCCCTTTGTAGTTCTCAGCGTTTTTACTTTCTTAGCGTTAACATCCATCTTATTCACCAAACCACATAAAAGCGATTTTTACCGCGACAAAGCCAGCAATACCTCCGACTAAAAAGCAACTAGGTATATACCACCAAAGATTTTCTTTACTCATTTGTCGATTTTTTGCTAACGCTTTTTTCAGAGTTTTAACATGCACTCCATTTTTTATTAACGTACAGTGGGTTTCACCAATCCACATATCTACAACATGTAGTTCTACTTCATAGCAATCTTTTTCAATCGAAAATGTGTGGATAGATTTACGTCTAAATGACCACTTTTTAGAATCTAATTTATTATCAATATAAAGGTGTTCTTTGCCGTTAACAGCCGAACAATGTAAACGAATAACATGGCCATTTTCTTCAAAACTATAGTCATAGCCTTTGGTAAAGCTTACTGTTCCATCGAGGTTATTATTGTTCATTTCTTTATTTATTTTATTTTTCATGAGCTTTCCTTTTCTTGTCGCTAGTTGAGTGAAACAAGTAGAACCCTTTTTTTATCACTGGTCTGCGTCACTTAAGTGACAGTGCCCCTGATTGTCATATGACACCAAAGTGACACTTTATCTAATCTGTTGAATTTTCAAAGAGTTCGGAAATAAAAAAGGGCAACTAATAAGTTACCCTTTCTTGCGCGCAGTTATGATTTAACGTCTAGACATCTAACAATTTTCTAATTTCTAAAGTGATTTCTTCAATTCTATTAACATCTATCGGCGCAATGAAAATGGTATCGTCTCCTGCTAGAGTACCTAAAATTCCTGCCGGCTCACCTAAACTATCAAGCATTCTCGAAATTAATGGCGCACCGCCAATTCCCGTTTTTAAGATAATTTGCATATTGTTATGCTTAACACTCACCACAACTGATTGAATAGATTGCTTTGATTTAGGTACGGCAAGTTCGTCAGGTAAAATATAAACTACCTGTTCATTAACGTTACGCATTTTTACAGCGCCGAGTTTTGACAGCAAGCGTGAAATTTTTGCTTGCGACATATTGGTAAAGCCTTGCTTACCTAACGCCTCTGCAAGTTGACTTTGCGAACCATAACACTGATCTTTCAATAAGGATTTAAATGCTAAAATTAATTCAGCTTCATTTTTTTTACGACTAGATAGCATTTTTTTATCAGTACAATAGTTACAATTACTTTATTTTAAGCGATTTATGATGAATTCACCTAGGAAAATTTATACCCTCTCCATTGTTTTATCGTATTAACAAAAAAATGATTCTAAATTAGGGCATAAATAAACGTTAAATCATGGTTAACGCGACTAAAAAAAAGCTTGGATTCCGGTTTGTGCCCGACCTAGAATAAGCGCGTGCACATCATGCGTTCCTTCATAGGTATTAACCGCTTCTAGGTTCATCATATGGCGAATAATATGAAATTCATCACTGATACCATTTCCACCATGCATGTCTCGTGCTGCACGAGCAATATCTAATGCCTTACCACAAGAGTTGCGCTTTACTAACGAAATAGCTTCAGGTGATAAAGTCCCCGCATCCATTAAGCGCCCCACTTGTAAACAAGCAAAAAGTCCTGTGGTAATATCGGTTTGCATATCAGCAAGTTTTTTCTGTATAAGCTGGGTAGCTGCAAGCGGCTTACCAAATTGTTCGCGGTCAAGAGTGTATTGTCGTGCGCCATGCCAACAAAATTCAGCCGCACCTAATGCCCCCCAAGCGATACCAAAGCGTGCCTTATTCAAACAGCCAAAAGGTCCTGATAACCCTTTCACATTAGGTAGTATATTTTCACTAGGGACAAAAACATTATCCATAACCACTTCACCGGTAATAGAAGCGCGTAAAGAAAACTTACCTTCTATTTTAGGGGCTGATAAACCAGCCATACCTTTTTCAAGAATAAATCCGCAAATAACGCCGTCTAGTTTTGCCCAAATAACGAAAATATCAGCAATAGGTGAATTGGTGATCCACATTTTATTGCCTGTTAATCTATAACCTCCGTTAACACGTTCAGCTCGTGTTAATAAACTTGCAGGATCAGAGCCCGAATTAGGTTCTGTTAAACCAAAACAACCAATATATTCACCCGTTGCTAATTTAGGTAAATATTTCAGGCGCTGCTCTTCACTACCGTAAGCGTAAATGGGGTGCATAACTAACGACGACTGCACACTCATCGCACTTCGATAGCCACTATCAACTCGCTCAACTTCACGGGCAATTAAACCATAAGAGACGTAATTAACATTGGAGCAGCCATACTTTTCTGGCAGAGTGCAACCTAATAACCCAAGTTCACCTAACTCTTTCATGATGCTGGCATCAAACACTTCATCACGATTCGCTTTCAATATTCGTGGCATAAGCTTTTCTTGACAATACTGATGAGAAGAATCTCTAATCATTCTCTCTTCTTCACTCAATAAAGATTCAAGTAATAATGGATCTTGCCAGTTGAATATAGGGCGCTCATTAAATGATGTATTTGACATAAATTTGACCTAACCGGATTGATAATATTATTGATAGAGCATAATAAATTTTTAGCGAAAGTTAAAATATTCTTTCTCTTGGTTAGTTATAGATAAAAGTTATAGCTCTGCCCTCTAGCTATACAAGTTGAATTTAGCCGCTGTATACCAAAGCACTTCCTTACAATTTTTAAACATTTATTCAGCAAAGCATCTCTGCCCAAACTCGATTACATTTGGTAACATTAACCTATAATAACGATAACAATATTAAGACACCTATGAAATTTCATTTATCACCAGAACAAAATGGGTTAAGCGAGCCGGAATGTTAAATAAAGCACGCTCCGTTGTAATGACCCTATCGCTAGTTTTGTTTCTTGCGGTATTTTCTGAAAACGCCCTTGCAGCAGATCCAAAGCACGACAACGTAACAACTGTTTTTGATAAAACGTTTAGCTGGCAATTTATGGCTGGTGTTTCAGGCGGTTATAATCAAAGTCCGATAAAAGGCGATAAGCAATCAAATTTTTACGATTATATTCATATTTCACTACTATTTGATTTGTATTACAAAGGTTTTTTTATGCAATCGAATCATCGTCGCTCAGATGCAGCTACTTTAGGCGGGGAAATCGGTTATGAGCTGATTGTTAACGAAAACTGGGAACTCGACATTATCAGTAAGGCTTACGTACCTGGTTACGAACCTAGTAATATTATTGACAATAATGATCATGATATACCGACACTCTCTGGATTAGAAGATAGAGATTTTGGCCGTGGAGTAGGCTTACGCTATTCGCGCTTTTATCAAGATTCTGTTTTATCTATCGATCTTGCTTCACTTACCTCTTTAAGTAAAGCTGGTGGCTGGGTGGCTGATGTTTTCTATAGCCATTTAAAGCCTTATCGAAATTGGGATATCTACTATGGGGCTGGTTTTACCTATTATTCGTCAGAAGTTACCGATTATTTTGTTGGGGTTAATCAAGATGAAGTGTCTAATGCACGTCCAATTTATAAAGCTGGAAGCGGTTATAAAGCACAGCTAGAAGTTTTTGCTCAGCATCCTATTTCTCAAAATTGGTCCTTCAATACCAGCATTACACAAAGTTATTATTCAAATACGATAAACGACAGCCCGATAATAGGTAAGCAGCACTTAACTCAAGTGATGTTTGGGGTATTATATGTATTCTAATTTTAGCAATGGAATTGCTAAAAAAGGGCTAGCTATTATTACCCTATTAATGGTTTTTCAGCCAAGTATGGCCGCGGAATTGCCTGCACAAAAATCAACCGCGCTATCGTTAAACCAAAGTCGTTTTTCCGCTCAACCTTCGAATTGTATAGCGTTAACACACGGGAGAACATGTTATGCCAACATTACACTCAGTTGGTATAACCCGGTTAAACAAGATTACTGTCTTTATATAAAGCACCCCAAAAGTAAATTAGCTCAGTTACCCGCACTTAAATGTTGGAAAAATAGTAAAGGTAGTCAAATAGTTTTTAATTTTGAGTCAGATAAAAAAATAGAATTTCAACTATTGTCATCAACAGACAAACGCGTCGTAGCAGAAGCCGTAGTAGAAGTTAGCTGGGTGCATAAAGCCACCCCTAGAAAACGTCGCTGGCGTATCTTTTAAGGAAAACATTATGGTCGAACATACAAATAACAGTCGTATTTTATTAGTGGAAGACGACTTAGCCTTAGCCAACTGGGTATGTGAATACTTACGTGAGCAAAGCTTTACCGTAGAACATGTTGCCCGCGGAGACTTAGTCATGGCAGCGATGGCAAAGTTTGAACCACAACTTGTCTTGCTCGATATTATGCTTCCAGGCTTGAATGGCATTGAAGTTTGCCGACTTATTCGTCAAGAAAGCCAGCTACCGATCATTATGTTAACCGCAAGAGCGGATGAATTTGATGAAGTCATAGGACTAGAAGCCGGCGCTAATGACTATGTTATCAAGCCAGTTCGACCTAGAGCATTATTAGCTCGAATTACTGGAGCTTTAAAAAATACTTCTCCCGCTGAAACAACAACACCAACACAAATTATTACTCATGGTTTATTGATCATCAATGGTGAAGCTAAAAGAGTGACTTATCAAAATAAAGAAGTTGAGCTATCAACCAGTCTTTTTGCTTTTTTGACTTTTCTTGCTAGTCATGCCGGAGAAGTTGTCGACCGTGACACTGTATTTAAGGCATTAAAAAGTCGAGAATATGACGGGCAAGATCGACGTTTTGATGTGATGTTATCAACGTTACGTAAAATATTTAATGACGATCCACAAAAGCCGCAAAAATTTAAAACCGTTTGGGGCAAAGGTTACTTATTTGTTGCCGACGCTTGGGCTGAATAAGTTAAATGAAGCGTTTATATATCAGTATGATTGTCGCTGTATTAGGCGCATTTTTCGTGATCAATTGGGGCTTAGATAAGCTCGTTGCACAGCAAGGTACCGAGCATGAGAACACTGAATTAATCATTTATCAAAAGCTAGTTGACGGGATTGAACAACAGTTATCGAATGTAAAGTCCGAAGAGTTATCACAAAAAGTAGTACAATTAGCGCAAGACTTTCAAGTTTCTGTATCGTTAGAAAAAAGCGATAACATTGCATTACCGCAGTCGTTACTTTCACAGCTGTCACAAAAAGGCGGTTTATTATTAGCTTCCGACCAAGACGCTTATTTATTAAGAAAAGTCACGCTTCACCCTGATGTTTTAGTACATTTACAGCTTCCGTTAATGCCTATTGAAAATGACCAAGAAAACTTATTTCTCACCTTACTCTTGTATTTAGGCATTTGTGGTATTTTATTATTATGGTTGTTACCGCTTACTCGACGTCTTTATTTATTGACTTATTCAGCGGCAAAAATTGGCGCGGGTGATCTTTCAATACGAGTACCTCATAACAGATGGTCTTATATTAATACCTTAGAAAGTAGTTTTAACCATATGGCAACCCGCATTGAGAAATTGGTCGCCGACAATAAAATTTTGGCTCGTAGTATTTCACATGATATTCGCACACCGATGTCTTGCTTACGATTTGCTCGTAGTATTTCACATGACATTCGCACGCCGATGTCTTGCTTACGATTTGGAGTTGAAGCCGCTTTAGATTGTGATGACTTAACTAAAAAAAATAATTACCTTTCGCGTATGGAAAGTGAGTTAACACAGATGGAAGATATGACAACGGCTTTTCTTGAATATGCAGGAATGGAACGACAAGGGTTTCACTTAAAAACAGAAGTCATTGATGTGAATCACTTGATTGGCTTAGTCGCTAATGACTGCCAATCGCTCGCGGAACAGTATAATATAAAGCTCAGTTGTCAGTTATCAACAGAAAAAAGTTTTTATGCATTAGATTTTCACTGGTGTTATCGCGCAACATTAAACTTAGTTAGCAATGCGATTCAACATGCTAATACGCAAGTGATATTATCGGTAAGCAAAATTAATCATTCGTTATCCATTGATGTCGAAGATGATGGGAAAGGTATTCCTAAAGATAAACGCGATGTTATCTTTTCCCCTTTTATTAAGCTCGATAGTACACGTTCAAGAGAACAAGGGCATTTTGGTTTAGGGCTAGCAATTAGTGCAAAAGTGATGACATGGCACCAAGGAGATATCAGGGTTGACGCAGGTAAGGATTTGTCTGGGGCGCGCTTTAGTCTATTATTTCCGGCACAAAGTCATTTAGAGAACTCAAAAATATAGAAATTTAGTTATTACAATTATGAAGCTAGTTTAGTTTTGTCTCTGATACTTCATAAATTGCTACTTAATGTGCATAACTTATCCCTATATTCTCGTGTTAATTTCAATAAAACTAAGCAACGTTCTACTTTTCTATGAATAGTGGGGGCACTGTAAAGTCTAAGTTGATAAAAATATGTACATTCTAAAAATAATAATAATATTTCGCCTTTAACTTCCCATTTTTACTGGTTTCGATTAATATACATGGCTAATTTTTATTAGTTAAAATTGTTAATATAACCTAAAAATAAAGGACTATTTTGTCTTTGAATCTTTCAAATTCAAGTATGTAGTAGTAGTAAAATTATGAGTAAAGTTGTCGACCAAGAAACGTTAAAACATGTTTTAGCCCATTACCGTTGTTCTATCGACAATAGTACGGTATCCCCTTTAGGTAATGGTTTAATTAACAGTACATATTTAGTCCGCAATATTAATGCTAATTTTGTCTTGCAACGAATTAATAAAAATGTTTTTAAAAAACCAAAACAAGTGGTTGATAATGCTGAACTAATAAACAATCACTTACTCAATAAACAACAGCAGAATCATTATTCATTAACCCCAATATGGCAGGTTTCTACTATTGATGAATCGGCTATGGTTATAGATTCGCATGGAGAATATTGGCGAGCGATTCAGTATATTCCCAACTGCTTTACTGTAGAAGAAGTAGCGACCACAGACCAAGCAAGACAAGTAGCAACTTCTTTTGCACAATTCACTTCGGCATTAAGCGATTTTTCGGCAACTTCATTAGCAGAAACCATCCCTGAATTTCACAACTTATCCATACGTATTTCTCATTTACGCGCCGTGATCCAAACGGACCCTAAGCAACGTTTGTCACAATGCCAAGAGCTTGTAGATTTTTGCCTTTCACAGCAAGTATTTATTGATAAGGTTGATCAACTTATTCAGCAGCTTCCTATACAAGTCACGCATAATGACACTAAAATTAACAATCTTTTGTTTTGTGCAAAATCAAACGAGCCTTTGGCTGTTATTGACTTAGATACCTGCATGCCCGGTTATTTAATGCATGATTTTGGTGATATGGTAAGAACCTGTTGTTCTAATTTACCCGAAGATAGTACTGATTTAGCTAAAATGAATGTTAGGTTTGATATTTATTCCGCACTAGCTGAAGGCTATACCAAAGCTTTTGGTGTAAAAATGTCTGAATTAGAACAGCAAAGCTTAGTGGTTGGTGCGCAATTATTACCTTTCATGATCGGCGTACGCTTTTTAACAGATTATTTAGACGGCGATAACTATTTTCATACTGATCATGAAAATCATAATTTAGATCGCGCCAAAAACCAAATCAATCTTTACCGTCTATTACATGAAAATGAACAAAAACTAAATGAACTCACCTTCACTAATGTAGACAGTTTAGTATAAGTTACCTGACATAATCCCATAAAAATTAACGAGAAGATCTTATTGTTTTACCTTTTCGTTATTAATAAATAGCAATATCCTACTCTAAAAGTTTAGTCGCTATTTACCCTCTTTTGATATCAATATCATCTGCATGAACCGTAGTTAGCATTATGAAATTCATGGTTCTAGCTTTTATGAGCTCTAGGACGCAGAAGATAAAATCGCGGTTATATTTTTTTGAATACTGTAAAAATTAATCTGATGGTAACAAGATAAAATTACGATGATGATTGTTGAAACTCAGCCTAATGCTGGAATATAAACGATGAACAATAGTCGGAATTAAGTACAAGCAAAGGGGGAAACTGATGCTTTAAGCCAAGTTCCCATGCAGGGGCATTTATGGTGTTAATCTATGAATTAAAGAGCTTATTAAAACGAATTACCCCATCACTGTTAGGAAAGAAGCTGTTCAATAGCAAACTACTTCCTTTTCCTATTAACAAGCTTAATTTGAATGTTTGAAGTGTGCTTTAATAACAATAATAAATATTACTACAACAACAGCTAATAATGCTATTGGATCAACTACCGATGCATTGGTGTCTTCCAAACCTATTTCTGCTGAACTAGCTACCACTAATCCAGATAAACTACTTAGCAATAATATAACAATGACTTTAAAAAAATTCACATTGATCCTTAATATGATCATACAGAAAAATGACAGCGCTATCATATAGCTTTTATTTGTATATATCACCAAAAAAGTGTAAATACTCTAATATCGATTTAACTGTATAAATTCAAAAAACATATAAGTAAACCTGAACTCTGGATAAGCAGCACTTGCTCAACATTCCCTTTTATCCCATTATCAGCGCTAAAGCGTCGATAAATAGCCCGTTATTCATAAACGTTTTGCCTTGATAATGGCATAAAATGAAACATTGATAGGGCATATAGTCACTTCAATTTCACAAATACCTTATAGGCTTTTAATGACTTAACGCTATAAATGATTAAGGCCATGCTTAAAAGCAAATTATTGACTGTTTTTTCATCAAATACTATTGGATAAATTTTTGTAGCAACAATAAATGCGCAGCACTCCAACTAAAATTAGTAGCCCCTTGAACTTGCCCTGTTTCTGGGTTGTAATTTTCTCTGATTGCGCCATCGCTATTTAATTGTTCAGAATTCTCGAGCAGCTTAGTCAATAACTTTTGCGTTTCTTCCTTATAGCCGTAGTTATCTAATGCCACCAAGCCAAAATACACTTGATCAAGCCATACTCGGCCGCGCCAATAAATATCAGCATCGTAAGCAGGGTTTGATAGTGCCGCCGTGCCTAAAGGTACTTTGGTATTAAATTCATTAACATCTAACATTGATATCTTCACTTTTTCAGCGTGATGCTTATCTGCTATATTTGCCCATAATGGACTCCAACCTTCAGGGCCTTTACCTCGAGCAACCAACAACTTCCCATTACACTTATTGGCATTTATAGGTTCACTGTTATTTATTTGTCTAT
>Ga0209292_1003034_pt1 | contig 18767 bp, 16 predicted proteins | sample GOMGulsemesocosm_2_FD_184634 | JGI IMG/M metagenome (GOLD analysis project Ga0209292, IMG submission 184634) | Methane-oxidizing microbial communities from mesocosms in the Gulf of Mexico - GOM9C Gulf of Mexico (SPAdes) (version 2) | ecosystem: Environmental > Aquatic > Marine > Cold seeps... | reverse complement strand
ACATATTGATAGCAACGCCTGACACAACATGATCGCCTCGATGGGTTATGCAGGCAAAGCCATGCAGTAATGACAGCGCCATTCCACACCCCATTGCCACAGCAACACCTTGCAGCGCGGACCCCGACACAGCCGCCCATGCTGCAGCAGCGAATGCCCCCGTTAACATTTTCCCTTCCAATCCAATATCGATAATTCCGGCGCGCTCACTTAACATTCCTGCAAGTGCCGCAAACAGTAACGGTGTTGCGAGTCTGATGGCGGCATCAAATAATAGAATCCAAGAAAAGTCATTCATGATGGCTGCGCCTTATTGGGGCTCTGCCAACGATTTAATCCTAATAGCCGAATTAAACTAGGCTTTAACATCCACTCTAGCGCACCACAAAACAGCACGACCAATGCTTGAATCAAGAGGATGACATCATGACCCACATTATCATCGCTAAATGCTAGCTCCCCACCGCCTTGATACAGCGCTCCAAACAAAATACTGGCCACGAATATTCCAAGCGGATGATTACGCCCCATCAACGCAATGGCAATACCCGCAAAACCATAACCGGAAACAAACTCAACGTGCAATTGATGACTACTGCCTTGCACTTCATTCAAACCGATAAAACCAGCTAACGCCCCCGAAAGAATCATCGTCGATATGATAATACGTTTAGAGGCGATACCACCAAATTTGGCCCCGGCACGATCAAGCCCTACAACACGAGTTTCAAAGCCCATTCGGGTGTACCACAAGTAGCTATAGACCAAAATACAGCACACGACAGCGAGTAAAAAAGAGAGATTTAATGGCGACGAAGCCAAGTGTATCCCAACATTGCCCAGCAGTTGTTCCATTGTTGGCAACCATGTTGCTTGGTCAAATGTCGAGCTAACCGCCGCCATTTGACCAGGCTGCTTGAGCGGGCCAACCAGTAAATATACAATCAGTGACGATGCGATTAGATTAAACATTATCGTTGTGATCACAATATGTGAGCCACGATAAGCATTTAACCAACCAGGGATCAAAGCCCACAGCCCACCAAATAATGCCGCAATAGTAATGGTCAGAGGAAACAGTAAATACATTGGCAGTTGAGGTCCGTATAGGCAGACTAAACTAATCCCTAAACCACCTAACAATGCTTGGCCTTCCGCACCAATATTGAACAGTCCTGCCTGCCACGCCAGTGACACAGCTAAACCGGAAAAAATAAAATTAGTCGCATAGAAAAGGGTATAACCAATACCTTCACTCGATCCCAACGCACCACTAAACATAACATCGATAGCATGCGTAACATCGATGCCCACCAGCCATAATACGATGCCACAAGCGATAAACGTTAAAAATATATTGGCAAGTGGTAACAATAACGAGGTAAACCACCAAGGTAATGCTTTAGGCATCGTTGGGCTCCTTCGCGATTAATAAAGCTAAATTAGCCTTATTGGTGTTAGCTGCCGCAATCACTGTAACCATCCGGCCTTGATTAAAAATACACACCCTATCAGCTAGGCTCATCACTTCATCGAGGTCACTCGAATAAAAAATAACGCTAGCCCCTTGATCACGTAATGAAAAAAGTTGACGAACTAAGTAGTCAATAGCACTAGCATCGACGCCCTGAGTCGCTTGATTAAGCAATAATAATGCTGGCTGTTGTGCTAACTCCCGTGCCAGCACCATCTTTTGTTGGTTACCGCCAGAAAAGAGGCTACTTTGCATCGCTGGGAGTATTGGTAACACGCGCCAGTTTTCCATCATGACACGGCAATGCGCCTCTTTAGCCTCATTAGAAATAATCCCCCAACGCCCAAAACCTTGTTGTTGATACCCCAAGTAAACAGATTCTGCCATACTTAGCATATCGACCATACCATCATTAATTAACGGACTTGGCGCATAACCAATTCCTAATTCGCGAGCTTGTTTAACGCTAAATCTACTCTTGGCGCTAATCGCGGATTGCTTAAATTCGATGGTACCACTTTTAAATTTCACTAAACCGGCCATCACATCTAATAGTACTTCCTGCCCGGCTTTTGGCTGACCAATCAATGCGATAATCTCGCCGCTAAACACTGATAGGTTAATATCGGTGAGATCGACATGCGCAGTCGACTGACGGCCCTTGCTCACCCCTTTAACATATAATGATTGAATGTTAAGCAGCACATCTTTTGCTGCTTTTTTGGGCTCAACACGAGACGGAGGTAACATCAACTCGCGGCCAATCATTAGCATTGTTAACTCACTTAATGGCACGAGTTTTGGCGATACACAAGCCGTCACTACACCTTCTCTAATGACAGAAATGACATCACAGAGTTGATGTAGCACGGCCAGTTTGTGCGAAACCACCACGACTGATATACCTTGTAACTTGAGTGTGATGAAAAGTTTATTTAGGTAGTCTGCTTGAGTGGGTGATAGTAAAGCTAATGGCTCATCAAGGATCAGTACGCGTACACCACGATACAGCGAGCGTAACACATCAACTAATTGCCGTTGGCTGTAATCAAGTTGCGATAGCTTAGTGGAGAGCGAGAATTCAAAACCGAACTCTCGGCACAGCAACTCAAGTTTAACACGAGCCTGTCCACGCTTTCGGTTGAATAAACCGATGCTTGGCTCTGCCAGCATTACATTTTCAAATACCGTCAATTGCTCCAACCAATTAGCTTGTTGGTGCAACATGCCAATGCCCTGATCTATTGCTTGTGATGGCCCTTTTAGATTTACGGCTACGCCATCAATAAATATCTGTCCGCCATCAGGTTGGATCAAGCCGTATGCAACCTGCATCAAGCTCGATTTTCCGGCGCCATTTTCACCGATGACACCATGAATAGATCCTGGCGCAATACTGATTGAAGCGTTATTAAGCGCAATGACACCATCATAAGATTTATTGATATGCCGTAATTCCAGCGCCGGTGATAACATTGACATTAGCGCTCCATACTACATTGCTGGAGTAGTGAGAGCTGAGGTAAGCGTCGTGTTAATATTTGTTGTTTAATATGGTTGATGTCCGCTAAGAGCGCTGATGAATAAATATCCTGGTTAAAGTCATCGCGAGATAAATCAATCCAGCCATCGGCTAAACCATATCTAAAATCGCCGCCGTGCCAATCCCCTTGGTTAAATTCGATGACACTTTTATACACCGCTCGTCCGACACGCTTTACCATTGATGTTAATACAGCGCCTGGCACTAACGAATTTTGATTAGAATCAACGCCTATCGCTAACATATTATAATCTTTTGCAGTTTGGAACACCCCTAATCCAGTGCCACCAGCCGCTGAAAAAATCACATCGACACCACTTTCGTATTGGTAGATAGCGAGCTCACGGCCCTTAGTAGGATCGTTCCACGCATTCAAAGTCGCGCCAACAAAATTCTCGACATATTCAATGTCTGGTTTAATGGAACGTGCACCCAGTAAATAACCACAGTTGAATTTATAGATCAGCGGTATCTTCATGCCACCGATAAAGCCAATTTTATTACGCTTACTGATCATGGCCGCAAGCGCTCCTGCTAGATAGGCACCATGGCCTTCATCAAAGGTGATTGATTGCACATTTGGTAAGTCGATGATGCTATCAATAATAACAAATGCAGCATTTGGGTAGCGTAGTGCCGCCTTGCGGATTGCTGGTGCTGTTGCATAGCCAATCCCAACAATAGGTTGGTAACCTCGCGCGGCCAATTTTAAAATTCCTTGCTCCGTTTGCGCGGCATTAACGGGCGCAAACTCTTTAACCTCTACTCCTTGAGCGCGCAGTGGCAATACACCATTTTCATAAACAGCCTGATTGAACGAATGATCAAACTTATTAGGCCTATCATAGACCACCGCGGCCCTTTGCTGCTTTAACTCCACTGGGTCCATAGCTGCAGCGACATCCATTGGCCCAAATACACTAAGTAGTGTCAATAAGAGAACAGCAATGATAATCAACAAAAACTCCTTAGATTAAGAATGATCTGGCATACCACGCGCAACGGATTTGAGCATTCTGGCGGTTTTTCGGCTCACTTTACCATCTTTCTTATGTTGTTGCGTTAACGCCCAATCAATATGCTCTTGTACCAGTTCACTAACCGACTTCCTTTTGGACTCCAGAGCTTGAATTATTTCAGGGCGGTAAGGCGCGTTGCCTAATGCAACCGCAATATTTCTTAGCCAGCGCTCATGGCCAATACGCCGAATCGGTGAACCTTCGGTGCGTTTTAGAAAGGATTCTTCGCTCCAGCTAAACAACTCTAGCAATTGTGGTGAATGTAAATCCTTACGCGGCTTAAAATCATCCTCATCACTCGCCTTGGTAAACTTATTCCAAGGACATATAAGCTGACAATCATCACAACCATAAATTCGATTACCCATCGCTTCGCGAAACTCGAGCGGGATCTCGCCAAATTTTTCAATCGTAATATACGATAAACAGCGATTGCCATCGATAACATAAGGCTCAACAATTGCCTGAGTCGGGCATATCGTTAGACACGCCACGCAGCTACCACATTGCTCTTCGACCGGACTAGACACAGGCAAAGGGATATTAACCAACAACTCACCTAAAAAGAAAAATGAACCTACTTTCTCATTAATGATCAGCGAATGCTTACCGGTCCAACCAAGTCCCGACTTTTCAGCTAATGGTCGTTCCATGATGGGCGCCGAGTCAACAAAAGGACGTGCTGAGAGTCCATCAACACACTCTTCGATCTTCTGGCCGAGCTTTTTTAGCCGATTACGCATCATCTTGTGGTAATCACGCCCGGTGGCATAACGGCTAATATAGCCACTCTCGGGATCTTGCATTGTGGAGACAATCAGCGCATCCGGTGGCATATAATCTAATCGCACCGATATAACCCGCAGCGTTCCAGGCAAGAGCTCATGTGGCCGGGCACGCATCATGCCATGACGGGCCATATACTCCATGCCGCCGTGATAATCTTTATCGAGCCATGCTTGAAAGGTCGCCTCATGGCTCGACAAATCAGTATCGCAGATGCCAAAACCACTAAAACCTAATTCATTGGCCCATTGCTCTATTTGCCGTGCAAGTTGTTGATAATTTACTGACTGAGTCACGCTAAACCCTAATTAAAATAACCAGAGTATTTTATCAGTTCAATGAAAAAATATCAGCCTTAGCGCAACACGCCAAGATACTTATTTTTAATGGTTATGCTTGTGAGTTTGTTCGTTATCGGATTCACTATTACCGTTACCTTGGGTGATCTGAACGGTAGCGTGTATTTCCCCAGCCTTTTCCATCATAACGGTGATTGGGAATGACTCCCCAGCAACTAACGCTTTTTTAAGTCCTTTGAGCATGACGTGAAAACCACCTGGGGTAAATTGGACCATGCCATGTCCCTTAAGTGGGAGATAGCCGACATGCTTCATCATTACATTACCGTTACTCACGATATTTTGATGGATCATCACTGAGTCAGCGATTGGACTGTTGATTTGAAGAATCGCATCGTCACTATTTCCTTCGTTATGAATCATCAAATACACTGCACCATTAACGGCCATCGGTGGTAACGCGCGAGCCCAAGGTCGATGAATTTTAACAGTAGGTGACGTCGTTTTTTGAACCGAAGCCATCGTCTTATGATCATGTGCAAGCGCAGAAAAGGTTATGCTACTTACAACCGTTAATAAGGTGGTAGCTAATAATCGTGGCATTAAAAATTTCATATAAGTCCTAAATGGCTCAACAGAGCAACGGCGTTTGCTTGTTCGAATATTATTGATCATATCATAAACATTTGCTGCGATAGAACTGCAACTATTGGCTATAATTCATGCTACTATCACGTGTTAAATATTAGCTAAAAGGAATTGTTAGTTTTGAGTTATCTGTTGTCAGCGCTTTACCTAGTATGGGTAGTGCTCTTATCGGCCTTGTTATTCCCCATTGCGGTTTGCATCAGGATCATTACCACCCCATTTGACCGACGGTTAGTGATACTTAACTACTTTAGTCATCTATGGGGCGCGCTCTATTTTTGGACCAACCCATTTTGGTCAATAAGTATTAGTGGCAGAGAAAAATTTACGACCGATCAGCCATATGTCATTGTCTCAAATCATTTGTCCGCGATCGATGTACTCGCCGTTTCTTTATTGTTTAGACATTTTAAGTGGGTATCGAAAATAGAAAATTTTAAGATCCCGTTTATTGGTTGGACAATGTACCTCAATCGATACGTTGCCATTAAACGCGGCGGCATTAGCTCGATTAAGAATATGATGACGCAATCTAAAGAACATCTCGATAATGGTAGTAGTATCTTTATTTTTCCAGAGGGCTCACGATCGAGTGATGGTCAAATAAAGTCATTTAAAACTGGTGCTTTCAAAATAGCCCAAGAGATGCAAGTGCCGATCATGCCAGTTGTGCTCAGCAACACTGATAAAGCGGTACCAAAACGTAGCTTGCACTTTAAGGGGCACCATAAAATCAATGTCGAAGTACTCGAACCAATTATGCCTCAGCAGTATCAACAACTTAGCTTAAGAGAACTAACCACACTGGCGCAATCGCGTATCAGTAACCATATTGAATTTAATAAGGAGTAAAAAATGGGATTATTAAGTGGATTAATGGGTAATGCCTCAGAATTAGATGTCACAGAACTTAATCAAGAATTTACACCCATTCTAGCCGACAATGAACAAGTTGAACTCGGATTTAAATTGATCCGCGACATGTTCATTTTTACCAACAAACGGATGCTAATCATCGATAAGCAAGGCTTAACAGGTAAGAAAGTGCAATATCATTCGATACCTTTTAAATCGATTAGCCACTTTATTGTCGAAAGTGCCGGTCATTTTGATATGGATTCCGAATTAAAGATCTGGATTGGTAATGCAAAAGAGCCTATTAGTTATGAACTAAAACGGGGCGCTGACGTCGTTGCTATTCAAAAGACCTTAGCCAATTGTCTATTTAATTAATGCCTCTTTTTGCGCCTTTGTTAGCTTCTTAAGGCGCGACTCCTCTTTACAGGCATTACTTCGATTATCGCATTGGTGGTGATAAACCATTTTAACTGGCCGCCTGACCCGCGTATATTTAGCGCCTCTAACCGTTGAGTTATGCTCGACTTCTCTGCGTACGACATCTGTTGTAACACCACAATAGAGCGAATTATCATTGCACCGTAAAAAATATACGTACCAAGGCTTATCTGCCACTATTGTCATACTATCCTCGAGTGAAATTCACTATTTTTAATTAAAACTGATTAACATCACGCCGCACCAACCCAGTAAACCACTGAAAAATAACAACAGTTAATCATGGCCTATAGATTGCTTGTAGGGCATATCAACTAACCAATAGAGTTATTTATGAAGTCACCAAACAGCAGCCTTTTCCGTAAAGCCCTAATCACTATCATTGGTGGCGGACTATTACTGCTTACGCTAATTTTCATTTTACTACCAGGCACTGTTTTATTGCTACCTATCTCGCTGGCTATTTTAGCACTAGAATATGAGTGGGCGCGCCGTTACGTCAAAGTTGCCCAGCGCATGTTAACCGCATCAGCCAAGAAAGCTGACCAACTCGTCAGAAAATGGAAGAGAAAGTAATCATTAAGACAGTAGTGATTACTCATACAATTCGCTACAATGGCGCCACTTTAATGCTGGCAATCTGGACAGAGTAATGAATCAAGACGAGATGAAAAAGGCCGCTGGTTGGGCCGCCCTAGAATATGTTGAACCCAACACTATCGTTGGCGTTGGTACTGGCTCAACCGTAAATCACTTTATCGATGCGCTAGGCAGTATGAAAAGTGATATTGAAGGCGCTGTATCGAGTTCTGATGAATCAACTCGCCGTCTTAAGGCATTAGGTATTCCAGTGTTTGACCTCAATACGGTTGACCAATTAAGTATTTATGTCGACGGTGCTGATGAGATTAACCAACATATGCAAATGGTTAAAGGTGGCGGCGCCGCACTCACTCGCGAGAAAATTATTGCAGCGGTAGCGGATAAATTCATTTGTATTGCTGACCAGAGCAAGTTAGTTAAGTTACTTGGGCAATTCCCATTGCCGGTTGAAGTCATTCCAATGGCTCGCTCTTATGTCGCGCGTCAAATCGTTAAACTTGGTGGCGATCCTGCCTACCGTGAAGGTGTTATCACTGATAACGGCAACATCATATTAGATATCTACAATTTAAACGTCGAGAATGCATGCGAATTAGAGCAACAACTTAATAATATAGTTGGGGTGGTAAGCAACGGTTATTTCGCGCAGCGCGGAGCCGATGTTCTATTATTGGCAACTCCTAACGGTGTTGAAAAATCGCAACGCTAGGTCTAAAATCAACAGAATTCAACCACCGCTACTTTGTTATCTATAATTTAAACTATTGTTTAAATTAATCATTCCTAGCGGTGCAATCTCACTGAGTGGCGAGTAACAAAAATACGTGGTATCAGTGGGCACCTTTAATAACTTGGCGCTAAAGTCAGAAACTACAGCGCTGTTGCGGCCTTAGCATATTCAAAATAGCCAACAATGATGATGAAAACGGCTATTATGACAAACATATTAGCCTAAAGTCATATAGTAAATCCCCTTATAACTATAGCTTAGCGCTTAGTTAAATAAATTTATCGATATTTCAAATAAAGCCTCCCTTTAAGCGATTAAATTTGTTACTTTACCTATCATTAAACAGCGTAAACTTTGCTAGGAAAAATACTGATGGCTCAATTTTCACTCACTAAAGACAAGATTAAAATTTTATTGCTAGAAGGCTTACACCCAAGCTCGCTAGAAGTATTACAAAATGCCGGTTATACCAACATTGAGTGTTTGAAAACCTCTTTGCCTGAAGAAGAGCTGATTGAGAAAATTAAAGATGTTCACTTCATCGGTATTCGTTCTCGTACTGAATTAAACGAAAATGTACTAGCAGCGGCGCAAAAACTTGTCGCGATTGGGTGTTTCTGTATTGGCACGAATCAGGTCAATTTAAAAGCAGCCGAACGACGTGGCATTCCTGTCTTTAATGCTCCGTTCTCAAACACCCGTTCAGTAGCTGAATTAGTATTAGGTGAGATCCTATTACTGTTACGTGGTATTCCAGAGAAAAGCGCCAAGGCTCATCGCGGCGAATGGCAGAAATCTGCCATTGGCTCATTTGAAGCTCGCGGTAAGCAGCTCGGTATTATTGGTTATGGCCATATTGGTACACAACTGGGTATTCTTGCAGAAAACTTAGGAATGCGTGTACGTTTCTATGATGTCGAAGATAAGCTGTCATTGGGTAACGCTAGCCAAGTCGCTAAACTTGAAGACTTACTGGCCAGCTCTGATGTCATCACGCTACATGTGCCAGAAACGCCACAAACAAAATATATGTTTAGCGCAAAAGAGATGGCTATTATGAAGCCTGGCGCTATTTTAATTAATGCATCTCGTGGCACAGTCGTGAACATTGAAGATCTTGCAGCATCATTAAATAGTAAACACATCAGTGGCGCAGCAATTGATGTGTTCCCTGTTGAGCCGAAATCAAACACGGAAGAGTTTGTATCTCCTCTTCGTGGTATAGATAATGTTATCTTGACCCCACACGTTGGTGGTAGCACGCAAGAAGCACAAGCAAATATCGGGATTGAAGTGGCTGGTAAACTGGCTAAATACTCAGATAACGGTTCAACATTATCGGCGGTAAACTTCCCAGAAGTATCACTGCCACAGCATGTTGGTACATCACGTTTACTACACATCCATAAAAACCAACCGGGCGTAATGAACAAAATCAATATGGCATTTGCCGAAAGTAAAATTAACATTAGCGCGCAATACCTTCAAACAACGGCCGATATCGGTTATGTTGTGATGGAAGTAGAGGCTAAAGATGCTGATGACGCACTGGTAGAGCTTAATAAAATTGAAGGAACGATTAGAGCGCGTACATTGCACTCATAATCCTTATGCCCTCGTAAAAATGCCGCACTAATCTTTGATTAGTGCGGCATTTTTATTTAGTATCGCTCTATAACATACGTTCTTAAGGTTCTCATGACTCAATCTACTACTTTTACTGTATTCCCATCATTAGCTATCGGTATCACTTCGTTAATAGGGCAAGACAATAAAACATTCCTGCAAGGTCAATTAACCTGCGACTTAGAACTTCTATCAGTACAACAAAGTGCACTCGGGGCTCATTGTGATGCAAAAGGCAAGATGCTAGCCATCTTGCGTTTAATCCAAATTGATCAGGCTGTGTTAGCGCTTCAAGTGGCTGATAATGTAGAGCCTCACATACCAAGTCTAAAGAAGTATGCAGTGTTCTCAAAAGTCGAAATCACTAATACCAGTACTGATTATCATTGCACTGGACTCAGCGGAAATGGCGCGCTAGCGTGGGCCAACGCTTTATCTGAGCAAAAATTTAGTGAACAACAAGATAGCATTAATAGTGATTTTGGACTCATTACTACATGCCCTCTAACGGTCGATAATGAACCTCGCTTGTTAATCATTTCAACCACACAACAGCATCAAGCTTTATACCAAGTGTTGGATACTTTAGATACTACGCAGCAAACACAACAAGCGTGGTCACGGTTAGATAACCTCAGTGGCACGCCACAGGTAGGCCCGCTATCACAGGCTCAATTCGTGCCGCAAATGCTTAATATGCAAATGATTAACGGTATTAGCTTTAAGAAAGGCTGTTATATTGGCCAAGAAACCGTCGCTCGAATGCATTACCGTGGTCTCAACAAACGATCGATGTTTATTGTGAGCGCATCATCACACATTGAGCTTAACGTCGGTGATAATCTAGAGCGACAAATTGGTGATAATTGGCGCAACGCTGGTACCATCGTTAGCGTTAGTGCCACGAAAGATAGCACCGTGTTATGTGCTGTATTACCAAGTGATATCGAATTAGATGCAGCTGTTCGTCTCAAAAATGATGAAAGTGGCACATCTTTAACCGTATCAACACCCACTTATTTTGAACAATAAGCACTTTAAAGAATCAGTGCTTTTAAATAATAATGAAATGGATTTATGAGCAAGACAACCGATGCAGCAGTTTTATTAACCGAGCAATTAGCTAGTCTAGAATCACTCGAACCTCAATTACGTCAGTTGATTTCAGCCATTATCGAGCAGCCAGGTTTTGCTGCTCGCTTTAATGCTGAACAAGTCATCAAACTTCAAACACTACAGCCAGATACAGCACAACTGTTACGCAGTTTGGTTCCTTTGGCACAAACATACAGCCATGCACCCATTTCAAATTTTCATGTCGGCGCGGTGGCATTGGGCATATCTGGCTCAATTTATTTAGGCGCAAACATAGAGTTCTCGGGACAAACCCTTGGACAAACCGTTCACGCCGAGCAATGTGTCATCACCAATGCCTGGTCTCATGGTGAAAGCGTGATTAAACAATTAGCCATTAGCGCCGCCCCTTGTGGTCATTGCCGCCAGTTCATTAATGAACTGACCGATGCAAGCGAAATAAATGTCTTACTACCGAATCAACAACCGATCAAGTTTGACAAGTTGCTACCGCAATCATTTGGGCCATCAGATTTGGGCGTTAACGACCGATTGATGCAATCAAGCATCAACGACATCACGCTAACTAGCAATGATCAATTAGCCAAACAGGCACTTAGCGCTGCGATTAACAGTTATAGCCCTTATAGCTCTTGCCCTAGCGGCGTTGCGATAGCTACCGCTGACGCCGTATTCACAGGGCGCTACGCCGAAAACTGTGCATACAATCCAAGTTTAGCGCCACTACAAGGTGCGCTGATAAATTTACGTCTAGCGAGAGTTAGTTTTAATGATATTAAGCGTGTCATATTGGTTGAAAAACAGCTAGGTGATGTCTCGCAAGATGCGATTAATCGAAACATGCTCGAGCAATTATCGGTAAGCGATTACCAGCGAATAGGTTATTAAACTAGTCAGCTAATGCACCAGCATCCATCGATAACATAAATACTGGTACAAACTAAGAACAAGCTAAATAATTAACCCAATGCTTTGCCAAGCAAATCTTGTTGAGCAGATGTGAAAGGTAACTTCAGTGCGGCCTCATGGCCAGTTTCTGACATTTTAGCCCAGGTTTTTTGCACGATCTTTATAATTTTCTCTTCACTATGCTTAGCCGCAAAATCGGTGAAATAGAAACTTAAGAAAACCAAGCAGATGACATCTTCGAGGGCTTGAACTTGTGGGTCACGTTTAATTTTTTCTTTACGTAACATTTTGCCAATCGAGCTAATGTCGTCTTCGCTACAACCGACTTGCTCGGCAATTTTCATTGCCTCTTCGGCATGTAGAACACCTAAGCCACGACGCCAATTGTTATAGCCTTCACGGCCCATAGGATAATCATTGCGAGGGACGCTCCAACGCTTGATGTGTTGAGCACGCGCCGCAATCTTAAGCGCATCGTTAGCGTCGGGCTTAAACTGTTCAAGGCACTCGCTCATACGTAGGCCATACAACCACTCTTTGGGTTGTTGTTTACCATCAGCTAATTCTAGGTTTGGATCATTTCGATTGATTTCGTCGATCAATTCAAAAGCTTGTTGCACTTTATTGCTAGACATATTGCCACTCTTATTCACGATTATTTTGTAGCATCATAACAAAGTTCTTCAAAGTTTTCCTGAGGCAAAATATTCTGTTCAGCAAGCAACAGCGCAATATCGCTAATGCAACTCCCACAACCACCTCCAGCACCTGTTTTTTCGCGAATGCTAGCGATGCTTAATTCACCACTATCGATGGCTTCCTTTATATCCCCCACCGCAATGTTTAAGCACTGACAAAAAGTTTTTTGTTGCTGTAATGCTGCAACATCATTACTTAACAAGCTACGCTTAGCGCTATCATCATTACTCATCTGATAGAAATTACTGACCCAACCTTGAGGTAAATCTTGCTTAGTTTTAGCCACAAATATTCCTGCGTCTAAGATATCGTTAGCAAAGTAATGTTGCCTAAAATACTGTTGTTTAGGATCCGTCGCCACCATCGTCTTAGCGTATTTATCACCAATAAACTCAATTAGTTGCTGCTGTAGTTCTTGCGGAGTCACGTCACTTGCAAGGTAATAGCAATAACCTCCCTTGATGCGTTGTTCTACCTGATAGCTACAAAGATTCTGTTCCAGTGGCTCTCTAACCACCAGCATCGCATTACTGCTTGTAGGCCAGTGTTCAACATTAATTTGGCTGCGCTTGAATGCCGGTTGTCCTGAGGTTGGATCAAACTCTGGCGCGACCAACTTACCAACACAACCTTGGTTACTATTACTCAATGACCAGTGAATTGGCATAAAGACACTGGCACGTTGTTGCATATCACTTAATTTGACCCGCGCGAGCATTTCTTCATTATGTGAGCTTAACCGGGCCAGTTCACCGTCTTTTATCCCCAGTGCAGCACCATCGATAGTATTTATTTCAACGATTGGCTCTGGCTGATGATTAGTCAATTTATAGGCTTTACCACTACGCGTTTGGGTGTGCCATTGGTCGCGATTACGCCCAGTATTTAGCACAAACAATTTACTATCTAAACTTGATAACTGATTAGTACACGCCGTGATTTTTGGCGTTTTATCACCATGAAAATATTGTTTATCGGCGAAGAAAATTTGGTCATTTAAACGACGTGGACTGCCGCTTGGCTGCGGCCATTGTACCGGTAGCCATTGCTGATATTGGTTATTGGTTATTTGACTAAACTGTGAGATATCAAAACCTCGCGTACCATTATTTTCTAACCCTGAGAGACGCGCATGCTCTTTGAAAATGTCAGACTGCTGCTCGTAGCTAAACTGTTTGACAAAGCCCATACGTTTAGCGACTTCACAGATGATCCACCAATCGGGCTTAGCTTCGCCATAGGGTTCCAAGAAACTGCGTTGTAATGAAATACGGCGCTCGGAATTAGTCACCATGCCGCTTTTTTCTCCCCAGCCCTGAGCTGGTAAGATAACATTGGCATAATCAAGCGTATCGTTGCTAGCCACACAATCACTCACCACTACTAATGGACAAGCTTCGAGCGCCTGACGCACCGTATCATGATCTGGCAGACTGACCATTGGGTTCGTTGCCATAATCCAGATAGCCTTAATTTTTCCTTCTTTAACCGCTTCGAACAATTCAACCGCTTTAAGACCTGGTTTAGTCGCTAGGTTGTCCGTTTGCCAGAATTCAGACAACGGCTGTAGCATTTGTGTATCGGAAAATTCAATATGCGAGGCCAAGGTGTTTGATAGCGCGCCGACTTCTCGTCCGCCCATCGCATTTGGCTGACCGGTTATTGAGAAAGGACCGCAGCCTTGTTTACCAATTTTTCCACTCGCAACGTGACAATTTAATATTGCGGCAACTTGCTTAGTACCCTGAGTTGACTGATTGATACCTTGCGAAAATAAGGTGACGACTTTGTCACTTTGACTAAACAAACTAAAGAATTTCGCTAGTTGCTCATCCGTTAAACCAATATCGGCCAGTTCAGCTTGGGAACCCTGTGCGGCGTCTAACGCCTCAGAAATTCCAGGCAGTGATAAATCAAGTTGCTCTTGCTGAGCCATGTAATTGAGCAAGCTATTAAATAACACCAGATCGCCGCCGGGCTTTATCGGCAAATGTAAATCAGCCAACTCTAATGAGGCTGTCGCACGTGGATCGATAACGATAACTTTAAGCGCAGGACGGCGTTCTTTTTCTTCACGAATACGCTGATATATCACTGGATGACACCAAGCGAGATTCGAACCGGTGATCACGATTACATCGCTTTTCATAATGTCAGAATAACTCAGCGGTACAATATCTTCACCGAACACCTGTTTATGACCTGCGACAGCTGATGACATACACAAACGTGAATTGGTATCGATATTCCCGGTACCAATAAAGCCCTTCATTAACTTATTAGCGACATAATAACATTCGGTAAGTAACTGTCCCGATACGTAAAAAGCAACAGAGTCCTTACCGTACTTTTCGATGGTGCGGTTAAACTCACTCGCCACATAATCAAGTGTTCTTGGCCAAGTTTGCGAGTGACCGTTAATGGTTGGCGTGCTAAGACGATTATCGTTCTCTAACGTTAGCCCTAAATTTTTGCCCTTGATACACAGCTTGCCAAAATTCGCTGGATGGTATTTATCACCATTAACGACAACACCATTGTTAGTGGTACTGACTTCGACACCACAACCAACCCCACAGTATGGACAGGTTGATTTAACGCTATTTTTTGCCAGTTGTTCGTTAGGTACCGCTGCTAAGCTTTGGGTCATCTTGACGCACTCATATAAAACTATCTGACAAGATTAAAGCAAAGGTTAAGCCAACAGCACGAAATGAGCGTAAGATAATGATATTAAATGTAAAAACAACAGACAATCACTTACACCTTGTACTAACCGATCACTATTGCACAACTTGAGGGCGTATTTTGATTGCTAATAGTGCACCGACAAAGGTACTCTTTGGTTTATTTGATAATATTAAGAGTAACGCTGTGTCACCACAAACTCGAAAAGCGGTCATGCTATCTATTTTTGCCTTCCCCGGAGCGGGCCATTTTTTTTTAAAAAGCTATCATCGAGGCTGCATATTCCTAGCGCTATTTATATTTGAAGCGAGCATTATTGTTATCAATATAATGCAAAAAGCCCAATCGGTTGCCGATTTAATCGTCGCTCGAAAAATTCCAATCGACATCCTTAGTATTAACGCCCGCATCTTAGAACAACCAGATACGTTTAGTCCGTTGGTGCTCAGCCTCGCGACTTGGGGCTGCATCGCACTATGGTTATTATGCATCTATGATAGCTATCGTCTAGCCAAAATTGCGTTTGAACCTAACAACCCTTAGGTCGATCCTGCAATTATCGATGGCAGTACTTTATAATGCTTAGACAATAAAGACATCCTTGATATTGTTCGATGCCCACCACGTTAACTTTAAAATGTAATTCAACGCTCACTTACCATCAGAAACTGCAAATAACACTCATTATCATTGACTAAAAAGGCTGCACCCATAGAGTGCAGATGATGAATTAATATTGTGCACCGTCACCGTATCAACACTACTACGCCCTGCCACGAACCCCGCGACACAAATATATTATCAGTTTAAAAACAGTACGTTAACATAATTTACAACAATAACATTCAAGTATGGTATTAACCTTGCGATAGCCAGTGCAATAAATAAAAAATGAAACAGGTGAGCAGCATGAGCAAGCAGAAAATAGTCGTTGTTGGCAACGGTATGGTCGGACACCACTTTATCGACCAACTAGCAACAAACCACGGCGATGATTATCAGATCGTTACTTTTAGTGAAGAATCGCGCTTGGCTTATGACCGCGTGATGTTAACCAGCTATTACACCGGAAACACTGCCGATGACTTAGCATTAACGACACCTGATGCATACGATGCCCAAGGCGTTGAATATTACGTCAACGAACAAATTACTGGCCTTGATCGTGAAAACAAAGAAGTTCAAACCGCTTCTGGCAAGAAAGTGAGCTACGACAAACTTGTCTTAGCCACAGGTTCTTTCCCATTCGTGCCGCCAGTACCTGGTAAGGACCAGCCACATATTCATGTTTATCGTACCCTCGATGACTTAGACCAGATTGCAGATTCAGCGAAGACCTCGAAAGTTGGTGTGGTTATCGGTGGTGGTCTGCTGGGCCTTGAAGCGGCAAACGCGATTAAACAACTTGGCCTTGAAACTCATGTTGTCGAATTTGCACCGCGCCTAATGGCAGTACAATTAGACCAAGACGGCGGTAAACTATTACAAAGTAAGATTGAAGATCTAGGCGTTGCGGTTCATACCGAGAAAAACACTAAAGAAATCGTTAAAGGCGAAACCTGTCGTTACCGCATGAATTTTGCTGACGGCTCCCACCTTGAAACAGACACTATTGTTTTCTCAGCAGGTATCCGTCCACAAGACGCCCTAGCAAGAGAAAACGGTATTACCCTTGGTGAACGTGGTGGTATTGCGATCGACAACCAATGTTTAACCAGCGACGAAGATGTTTACGCCATTGGTGAATGTGCACTGTGGGATAACAAGATTTTCGGACTTGTTGCACCAGGTTATGCGATGGCTAAAGCGGCGGTAAGCCATTTAACCGGCGGCGAGAAAGAATTCGCTGGTGCCGACATGAGTACCAAGTTAAAACTACTCGGCGTTGAAGTGGCGAGTATTGGTGACGCGCACGGTAGTACGCCTGATAGCCAAAGCTACAGTTTCGTTGATTCCGCTAATGGCTTGTACAAGAAAATTGTCATGAGCAGCGATGGTAAAATCCTGCTTGGCGCCGTTTTAGTGGGTGATAGCAGCGATTATGGTCAATGGCTACAACTTGCCCTTAACAAAATTGAACTGACTCACCCACCTGAATATCTATTACTACCAGAAATGGATGGTGAAGGTGGCGCGGTAGGCGGCGGTGTTGATGCACTTCCTGCGACAGCGCAAATATGTTCTTGTTATGACGTCACTAAAGCGGACATCTCGAATGCCGTTGCCGATGGTGCAATCGATATTGGTGCAATCAAGTCTTGTACTAGTGCCGGCACTGGTTGTGGTGGTTGTGTACCATTAGTGACTCAGGTAATGAACAGTGAACTGACCAAACTTGGCGTTAGCGTTAACAACGACATTTGTCGTCACTTTAGTCATTCTCGTGAAGAGTTGTTCGATATTATCCGCGTTAAAGAAATCAAAACGTTTGAAGCATTGCTTGAAGATTGTGGTCAAGGCGGCGGTTGTGAACTGTGTAAACCAGCAGCGGCGAATATGTTTGCATCATTATGGAACGATCACGTCCTAAACGAAGAACTTGTTAGCCTGCAAGACACCAACGATAACTTCCTCGGTAATATGCAAAAAGATGGTACTTACTCTATCGTACCGCGTATTCCAGGTGGTGAAATCACCCCAGACCATTTAATTCTCATTGGTGAAATAGCCAAAGAATATAACCTTTACACTAAAATCACCGGTGGTCAACGTATCGATTTATTCGGCGCACAACTTCATCAACTACCCGATATCTGGGGAAAAATGGTTGATGCAGGTTTAGAAACAGGCCATGCCTACGGTAAATCATTACGTACTGTTAAATCTTGTGTTGGTAGCACATGGTGTCGTTACGGCGTGCAAGATAGCACCTCAATGGCGATTGATATTGAAAAGCGCTACCGCGGTGTTCGTTCACCTCATAAAGTGAAGATGGCTGTTTCTGGCTGTGCGCGTGAGTGTGCCGAAGCGCAAAGTAAAGATTTCGGTATTATCGCCACCGATAATGGTTGGAACCTGTATGTGTGTGGTAACGGCGGTATGCGTCCACGTCATGCAGACCTTTTTGCTAGCGATATCGATGATGCAACACTTATCCGTTACATCGACATCATCTTTATGTTCTACATTCGTACTGCCGATCGCTTACAACGTACATCAGTTTGGATGGAAAATCTTGAAGGCGGCCTAGACTACCTAAAAGAAGTGGTAATTGAAGATAAACTTAACATCAATGATGAACTGCTAAGCCAAATGGAACATCTAATCGACACTTACCAATGTGAGTGGAAAACAACGATTAACGATCCACAGAAACTTAAGCGTTTCAGTCACTTTATTAACAGTGACAAAG
>Ga0209292_1003033_pt1 | contig 18771 bp, 11 predicted proteins | sample GOMGulsemesocosm_2_FD_184634 | JGI IMG/M metagenome (GOLD analysis project Ga0209292, IMG submission 184634) | Methane-oxidizing microbial communities from mesocosms in the Gulf of Mexico - GOM9C Gulf of Mexico (SPAdes) (version 2) | ecosystem: Environmental > Aquatic > Marine > Cold seeps... | reverse complement strand
CACTGACAGATCCCGGGTTCGACCTGTCAGATCGTGGCGTCGAGGGGCGGCCCGCGCCTGGTCCAGTGGATGTCTTTCTGGCGACAGATCGCGGCGCATATCGCGCGGGTGAGGTGATGCATATCACCGCTCTGGCCCGCGACAGCAAGGCGCAGGCGATTGAAGGCCTGCCGTTGATCGCGGTTCTGTCGCGCCCCGATGGGGTGGAATACAGTCGGCACATTTCCGACGGCGGCCAGCTTGGCGGGCATGTCTTTGCCCTGCCGGTCGGCGTATCAGCCCCACGTGGCACTTGGCGTCTGGATATCAAAAGCGACCCCAAGGCACCGGCTTTGGCAAGTCGCCAGATCCTGGTCGAGGACTTCCTGCCAGAACGCATTGATTTTACCCTGGACCTGCCGACCGCAGGCCTTCGCCCCGGTGACAGTCCTCCGATGGAAATTGCGGCACGATATCTGTTTGGCGCGCCAGGAGGTGGCCTGAAAATTGAGGGCGAGGTTCGCCTGCGTGCTGCTACAACGGTGGACGGTTGGCCCGGCTATCGCTTTGGTCGCTACGATGGTCCCGGCACCACCCAGACCAGCTACTTTGGCGGTGAGGAAACTGATGCCGAGGGGCTGGCCACGGTAACGATTGAAGTCCCGACCAAGGCGGCGGAAGGTAAACCAATGACGGCCACCGTGACCACGCGTATTGCCGATGGTGCCGCCCGCCCGGTGGAGCGTCGCCTGACGGTGCCGGTGCGCCCAGATGGCCCGGTTATCGGGATCAAACCGCTGTTTGAAGACGAGGTGGGCGAGGGCAGCGAAGCGGGCTTTGAAGTGATCGCGCTCAGCCCTGATCTGCAACCACTGGACATGCCGGTGAAATGGACCCTGAATCGGGTTCGCACCCATTACCAATGGTATCAGCTGTATGGCAATTGGAACTGGGAGCCGACCACCCGTCGCACCCGCATTGCCAGTGGTGAGGCCAGGTTGTCAGACGTACCGTTGACCCTGTCACAACCCGTGGACTGGGGCCGTTATGAGCTGGTGATTGAGCAGCTGGACGGAGACGGCCACGTCTCGGCGGCGATGGATTTCTATGCTGGCTGGTATGCCCCGGCTGATGCATCAGCGACCCCTGACAAGCTGGAACTCTCGCTGGATCGCGAGTCCTATCAGCCCGGCGATACCGCCCAATTGCGTATCGTGCCACGCGCGGCGGGGACTGCGCTGATTTCGGTGATGTCTAACGAGTTGATCGAACGCCATGCGGTTGAAGTGCCAGCAGGGGCTTCGGTCATTCCGCTGACCGTGAGTGAGAACTGGGGCAGCGGTGCCTATGTCAGCGCCATGGTGATTAAGCCGATGGAGGGCGCAACGGATAAGACACCGGCGCGGGCACTGGGTCTGGCGCATGTTAGCATCGAACAACCGGGCCAGCAATTGGCCGTCACCGTGGATGTGCCGGACGTGGCCCGCCCGCGCGGCACCGAGACAGCGACAATCCGCGTTGATGGTGCCATGGCTGGCGACGAGGTCTGGCTAAGTGTCGCTGCGGTGGATCTGGGTATCCTCAATCTTACTGGTTTCAAAAGCCCGGACCCAAGCGCCTATTACTATGGTCAACGTCGATTGGGCATGGAGTTGCGCGATGTCTATGGCCGTCTGATCGACGGTCAAAACGGAGCCTTGGGACAGGTGCGATCTGGTGGAGACGCCGATACGGGGATGCGGATGCAATCGCCACCACCAACGCAGGACCTGATGTCGGTGTTTTCAGGTCCACTACAAGTTGATGACAATGGTGAGGTTGCGTTCCCGATCGACCTGCCTGCCTTTAACGGCACCGTGCGGTTGATGGTTGTGGCTTGGTCGGGTCGCGCTGTGGGGCAGGCCGAACAGGACATGCTGGTACGCGACCCAGTGGTGGTTACTGCCTCGGCGCCTCGGTTCTTGGCACCCGGTGATAGCAGTCGGGTGTTGCTGGAAATTGTCCATGCGGATGGTCCGAGTGGCGAAATGGCATTGACCGCGCGGGCTTTGGGCGATGGTTTGCAATTGGGCCAACTGCCTGCCTCGGTGACGCTGTCCGATCAGGGTAAGGTGACATTGGAGCTACCGGTCACCGCCGCAGAGGTTGGTGATCCGGAAATCGAACTAACCCTGACCACGCCAAGCGGTCAGACATTGGTGCAACAACTGCGCTTACCAGTGCGGGCCAATGACCCGGTGGTGTCGCAGACCCGTCGGTTCTCGCTGGGGGCGGGGGATACCTTCCGCTTCAGCGCCGATGTCTTTGCGGATCTGCGCAGCGGCACCGGTCGGGCGGTTTTGTCGGCAGGCCCCTTGGCCAAGTTTGACGTGCCGGGATTGCTTAGTTCGTTGGATCAGTACCCCTATGGCTGCACCGAACAGGTGACGTCCAAGGCCATGCCACTGTTGTACCTGTCCTCAGTCGCGCAGGCCTCGGGGTTGGGCAATGGCCCGGCGGTCAATGCGCGGATACAGGATGCCATCGCCAAAGTTCTGACCCGTCAGGCCAACAATGGGGCCTTTGGCTTGTGGCGCGCCGAAAGCGGGTACTTCTGGCTGGATGCCTATGCCAGTGATTTCCTTAGCCGGGCGCGGGCGCAGGGATATGAGATCCCCGATCAGGCCTTCCGTCAGGCGATGGATAACCTGCGAAATCGCGTCAACTACGCCTCTGATTTTGACAAGGGCGGTCGCGATCTGGCTTATGCGTTGTTGGTGCTGGCGCGTGAAGGCGCTGCCGCGATGGGCGATTTGCGCTACTACGCTGACGTAAAGGGTGAGGCGTTTGATACGCCGCTGGCAGCAGCTCAATTGGGCGCGGCGCTGGCGGCTTATGGTGATCAGACTCGGGCCGATCGGATGTTTGCGCGCGCATCAAGGATGATGGGCCGGGCCAAACCTGAGGCCTCGCTATGGCGGGCCGATTTTGGCACCCATCTGCGCGATTCCGCCGGGGTCTTGGCGCTGGCTGTCGAAGCCGGGAGCACTGCGGTCAACCGCGATGACCTGAGCAATCGCATAACGCGCGCCAACAGGTGGCGGTCGACGCAAGAGTCTGCTTGGACCCTGATGGCCGCCCAGGCCCTGATCGAAACGCCCGAGGACTCAGGCCTGCTGGTGGATGGTCAACCGGTGACAGGAGCCTTTGTGCAGGTGCTCGAAGCGGACGCCACTGATCAGGTGATGGATATCACGGCTGCCTCGGGACGTGGCACGGATATAACCCTGACTACATTGGGAGTGCCAATGGTTCCCCCCAAGGCTGGCGGCACCGGATTTACGCTGGAACGGCTGTATTACACTCTGGATGGCGCACCGATTGAAGGCCGGGACTTCGCCATAGGTGAACGTTTTGTCACCGTGTTGCGGATCAACCCGCACGAAGATCTGGGCGCGCGACTGATGGTCAATGACCCGCTGCCTGCAGGTATTGAAATTGACAATCCCAACCTGCTGCGCTCGGGCGATCTGCGTGATCTGGACTGGCTGGATCTGGACGAGGCCGAGCACGCCGAATTCCGCTCGGATCGGTTCTTGGCGGCGGTCAATCTGCGTGGCACCGGGCGGGTGACACTGGGCTATATCGCCCGCGCGGTGACGCCGGGCAGTTTCTACCATCCGGCGGCCTCGGTCGAGGACATGTACCGCCCCGCCTATCGCGCCCGTACTGAAACGGGTCGTGTTACAGTCCGGTGAAACGGTCGTCAAAACAAGCCAAGGCCGTACGCGGCCCGGCCCATCGTTCGGATAAACGGTGGGGCCGATGGATGTTGGCCTGTGCCGTTGGCATGGTGCTGCTGGTTGGCATCGGTCACCAGGCTTTTGACGCTTGGGTAAAGAACACCGAACTGCCTGTCACACTGGCAGAAACCTCAACTGAAGTGCGTGACCGTAACGGTGCGTTGCTGCGCGCTTACCCGGTTGGAACGGGCATTTGGCGATTGGCGGTGCGCCCTAATCAGGTGGACCCCGACTATCTAGCGATGTTGGTACGCTACGAGGATAAGCGGTTTTGGACACATTACGGTGTTGACCCACGGGCCATGGCGCGAGCCGTGGGCCAAGCACTGTGGAATGGTCGCGCGGTGTCGGGTGGATCAACGCTGACCATGCAGGTTGCGCGACTGCTCGAGGATGGTAGCACTGGACGCTGGGTGGGTAAGTTGCGTCAGGTCCGACTGGCGTTGGCGCTGGAAAGACGGCTCAGCAAGCAGCAAATCCTGACGCTTTATCTGACTCATGCGCCTTATGGCGGCAACCTGGAAGGTATCCGCGCCGCCACATTGGCATGGTTTGGCAAAGAGCCCAGACGGCTGACCGCCGCACAATCGGCGCTCCTGGTGGCACTGCCGCAATCGCCCGAACGTCGCCGTCCTGACCGCGCACCGGATGCTGCCCGCAACGCCCGCGACCGGGTGCTGACACGGATGGCGCGCCAGCAGGTGATCAGCCTGGACGAGGTCGGAATGGCGCAGGCTGAAGGGATGCCACAACGTATGCAACCTTTTGCACAACTTGCACCTCATCTCGCCGACAGGATGCTGGTTTCCAATCCCGAAACGCAGCGATTTGATCTGACCATTGATGCCGGGGTTCAGGCTCGCATGGAGCTTTTACTCCGGGATGCTACGAAACAGGGTGGAGAGCGGCTTTCCGCAGCGTTGATCGTGGCGGATTACCAGACGGGTGAGGTGCTCGCCTCGGTTGGCTCGCCCGGTTACCGTGACAGCAATCGATTGGGATTTGTCGATATGACCCAGGCGCTGCGCTCGCCCGGGTCCACCCTGAAACCGCTGATCTACGGGTTGGCCTTTGATCAAGGATTGGTCCATCCGGAGACCCTAATCCACGACGGGCCGGTGGATTTCGACGGCTATGCACCGCTGAATTTTGACGGTGAGTTCCGCGGCGATTTACGGGTGCGTCAAGCGCTGCAATTGTCGTTGAACATTCCAGTGGTCAAACTGACTAACGAGCTGGGCGCACCTCGGATTATGGCGGCGCTGCGCCGCGCCGGGGCCGCCCCCGAAGTACCCGGTGGTGTGCCGGGACTGGCCATTGCACTGGGCGGCATCGGCACCACCTTGCAGGATCTGGTGCAGCTTTATGCCGGCTTGGCGGCGGGCGGGCAAGGACCTGCTTTGCGGCTGCGGTTGGATGAACCCAGCCAGCAACAAGGACGCCTGGTCTCCGAAGTGGCGGCGTGGCAGTTGATGGATATCCTGCGCGGGTTGCCGCCTCCTCCGGGGGCACGCGCCGGCGTGCTGGCCTATAAGACCGGGACGTCATACGGGCACCGCGATGCCTGGGCGCTGGGCTGGGATGGACGTCATGTGATTGGTATCTGGTTGGGACGCGCGGATGGTACGCCCGTGCCGGGAGTGTTCGGCGGCAGTCTGGCAGCGCCGGTGCTGTTCGAAGCTTTTGGCCGCCTGAAGCCCGAGTTTGAACCGTTGCCACCACCTCCACCCGCCACCTTGATTGTAAGCTCAGCTGAACTGCCACAACCGCTGCGCCGGTTCCGCCCGCGCGACGCGGCATTTGAGGAACCAGCAGACGCGCCGCAATTACTATTCCCGCCCGACGGTGCCCGATTGGCGCTACTGGATGCGCCTTTGACGCTAAAATTGCGAGGTGGCGCGACACCTTTCCTGGTGCTGGCAAATGGGCAACCGGTGGTGCAGGGACAACACCTACGCGAATTTGAAATCCCCAACCCGGGCCAGGGATTTTCAGCGCTGGTGGTGGTCGACGGTCTGGGTCGCTCGGCGCGCGCAACAGTGCAGGTCGAGTAGACTAAGACCTGCTTGCGCCCAAGTCCCATGCGGACAACGGCACCATCCCGCGTCTGCAAGGTGCATCGGTTGAGCCGATCAACCTTGGCAGTATTGGGCCAATGCCTGCCCTTTTTTGCTGAGCTCAGGTATTGACGGGCTGGCGGGTCAGTTTGCCCACCAAGCGCCGAACCAAAGGCGCCACAACAAGCACCACCGCAAAGGCGATCGGCCAGCTAAAGCTCCAAGAGGCGATCCAGGCAGTGACGGTCTGCATCTCCAGGCCGAAATTTTTTATGGAGACCACTAGGGTGACAATGCCCGACATGATGCAGGACAGGATCAGGCCAAATAGGATGGGGGCAAAACGGGCTGGGATCATGTCAATAATTCTCTGAAAAGTGGGCTTTCAATCTTACATGGTGCAAATGGAACGGCGGCGCCAGTGCACTGGTGCACAGCGCTGGTGCATCCTGTTATGACATCCAGTTCAGACTATCTTCGGTGCGCTTGGTGGATGGCGTGTATTCGGCGCTGACCCAGCCATCGTAGTCACTGCTGTCGAACGCCGCAAACAGCGCGTCGAAATCCATCGGTCCGGTCCCCGGTTCGCTACGTGCAGGCGCTGCTCCGATTTGGACATGTGAGGTATGAGCGGAAAATGTGTCCCAGACCTGCGCGGCATCGCCGTGGATCATCTGAGCGTGATAGGCATCGAATTGCAGTCCGACATTGGGGCGTTTCACGGCCTCAAGTACTTCAACTGCCAGATTGTAATCATCCAGGAAATACCCCGGCTGATCACCACTGTTGAGCGGTTCAATGGTGAACTTTTGATGCGGTGCCCGGTCTGCCGCCCATTGCAAGTTGCGAATAAAAGTTTCCTTCGCCGCGGCTCCTTTTTCATAACCAGCCATCACGTGGATCATCTTAGGCTTCAGCACTTCGGCGTAGCGCAGCACCCGGCGGATATCGCGTTGGAAACGATCCTCGCCACCGGGAATGGCGGCAAAGCCTGGTTCACCGCCAGTGTAATTCGGCGGTGGCGCGTTGATCAGCAACAGTTCCAGACCATTTCTCATCAGGGCGCGCTGGGTATCTTTGGCTGCTGATTCATAGGGAAACAGGATCTCCACCGCCTCGAACCCGGCGGCGGCGGCGGCCTGGAACCGGTCGAGATAGGGCAGTTCGGAAAACAGCAGCGATATATTGGCCGCAAATTTGGGCATCGGGAACCTTCCCAGGTTGAACACAGTCTATCCCATAGACGGTAACGGGGATGGTCAACTATTGCCACAAGTTGAGGCAATAGTAGCGGGGTCATTGGTTCAAATTGCGCATAATTGATCGTGATGAACCGCGAACCGCCAGTGACATCTGCGTGTTGCGTGGCACTATGCTGCATCCAATTCAGCTGACGGGATCACTGGAAAGAACTGGCCAGACGACCACAATCCAAACCAGCCCTCATGATGTGCACCCAGATCAACCAGTCGATAAAAGCTTTTACGGTCGATCAGGGCCTCCAGGTCGGCGCGAATCAGCACATAGGGCGATGGTTCACCGCTCACAGGATCACGCACAACCCGGATGGGATGTTCCGGCCCGGCGACGGCAGTGTCCCCAACATGAGTGGAGAAGCTGAGGACCTGCTCGGCCCCACTACCAGTGACGTCGAAGTCCACCGCAATAAAAGGTGCGTCGTCGACAGTGATACCGACCTTTTCCACAGGTGTCACAAGGAAATACTTGCCGTCTTCGCGCTTTAGAATCGATGAAAACAGTTTGACCAGCTCAAACCGGCCAATCGGCGTGCCCAGATAAAACCAGGTGCCATCCCGCGCGATCCGCATATCCAGATCACCGCAAAACGGCGGGTTCCACAGATGCACAGGCGGCAATCCGCCTCCCTTTGTTGCCTTGACCGAGGCCGCGATGCCCTCGGCGGATGGGCTCACATCATTTTGTTCACTCATTGGTTTTGCCATTTGCCTCCAGCACGATACAGTACCACCATATATTCGCGACAAGGGGAATGTCATGTCCGAACCCGACGACCTACTGACTGAAATCGAGGCTTTGCAAGAAAAACTGCAACAGGCACGGACTTCTATCAGCCGGCAATTCATCGGTCAGGAGCGGGTGGTGGACCTCGCGGTTTCGACGCTGTTATGCGGTGGTCATGGTTTGTTGATTGGATTGCCCGGTTTGGGTAAGACCCTGTTGGTTGAAACGCTTTCGACCGTGATGGGGTTGGATGGCAACCGCATTCAGTTCACTCCCGATCTTATGCCCGCCGATATTTTGGGGTCTGAGGTGCTGGACACTGACGACGATGGCCATCGCTCGTTCCGGTTCGTGCCGGGGCCGGTGTTCTGTCAGTTGCTGATGGCGGATGAAATCAACCGCGCTAGCCCTCGCACCCAGTCGGCTTTGCTGCAGGCAATGCAGGAACACACTGTCACCGTGGCGGGCGAAGATCGTCCCTTGGGCGCGCCGTTCCATGTGTTGGCCACCCAAAACCCGATCGAACAAGAAGGCACCTATCCACTGCCCGAAGCGCAGCTGGATCGGTTCTTGCTGAAGATTGATGTCGAATATCCCAGCCGCGACACCGAACGGGACATTCTGCTTGCCACCACCGGCACCACTGACACCAAGGCCGTGCAGGTGTTTACGCCGGCCGAATTGGTCGCTGCACAGACACTGTTGCGCCGGATGCCGGTTGGGGAGTCGGTCATGGAGCTGATTTTGGATCTTGTTCGCGCTTTCCGTCCCGAAGAACTGGGCGTCTCCGAGCAAGTGGCGCAGACTGTGGCTTGGGGCCCCGGTCCTCGTGCTGCGCAAGCGCTGATGTTGGCGGTTCGCGCACGGGCGTTGTTGCAGGGCCATCTGGTCCCCAGCGCCGAGGATGTGATCGACATGGCACAACCGGTGCTCAGCCACCGTATGGCGCTGAATTTTGCTGCGCGGGCCCGTGGCGACAGTTTGGTCGATCTGATCGCTGACACTGCCGCCCAGATCACCCGGACCAAGGCTGCTGCGTGACCTCTGCCGTCGCCTCCCAAGCCACTGGGCTAAGACACCGCGCCGAAATTGAGGCCGACAGCCTGCCGCCACTGCTAGTGCAGGCCGAACAGTTGGCCGGCTCGGTGTTGTTGGGCGAGCATGGCCGTCGACGTGCAGGGATGGGTGATGATTTCTGGCAATACCGTCCGGCCCAGCCCGGTGATAGCCGCAACATGATCGATCACCGCCGCTCGGCGCGGGGGGATCAGCAGTTTATCCGCGAACGTGAATGGCAGATTGCGCAGACCGTGCATGTCTGGGTGGATCAGGGCGGATCTATGCGCTTTGCTTCGAAACCCGATTTACCGCAGAAGATCGACCGTGCCCGGAAACTGGCACTGGCTGCATCAATCCTGATGGTGCGCGGCGGGGAACGCGTCGGGTTGACCGGTACCACCCTACCGCCGCGCAGTGGCAACATACAGATCCTGCGTATGGCCGAGGCGCTTAGCTTGCATGATGATACCGATTACGCACCGCCGGAGCATCACGCCATGATTCCCCATGCGCGTGGGCTATTCATTTCCGATTTCCTTGGCCCCTTTGACGAATTGCAACTTGCGCTCAGCAAGGCCGCGGATCGTGGTTTGCGCGGCGTGTTACTTCAAGTGCTGGATCCCAGCGAAGAGGGGTTTCCCTTTACGGGCCGCACCCTGTTCGAAAGCGTCAGCGGCGGGTTTCGACACGAGACGCTCAAGGCCTCGGCCCTGCGGGATCGCTATCTTGAGCGGCTGGCCGAACGGCGCGATGCGCTGGAGAGCCTGTGTCGTGCAACGGGCTGGCGCATGGGGTTGCACCACACCGGTGACAGCGCGCAGGCGGCGCTGTTGTGGCTGTATCACGCATTGGAAAACACCAGATGATGACAACGCTGGCTGGCATTGGATTCACCTCACCTTGGCTGCTGCTGGGGTTGCTGGCGCTGCCTATCCTTTGGCTGCTGTTGCGCGCCGTGCCACCGGCACCAGTGCGTCGGGTGTTTCCGGCTGTGACTCTATTGATGGGGCTCAGCGATAACGAAAGCCTGTCAGACCGCACTCCGTGGTGGTTGCTGTTGCTACGGATGCTGGCTGTTGCAGCGGTAATCATCGGCCTGTCTGGCCCGGTGCTGAACCCCGCGCAATCCTCGTCTGGCAGCGGGCCGTTGCTGGTGGTGTTGGACGCCAGTTGGGCTGGTGCCGAGGACTGGCAGCAGACCAGCGAACAGATCGCCGCGCAACTGAACGAAGCAGGCCGTGCCGGGCGTACTGTCGCGGTGCTGCGGCTAACCGCTCCGGAACCGTTGCAATTCCAATCTGCCGATGTCTGGCGCAAACGGGTGGCGGGGCTGTTGCCACAGCCATGGCAACCAAGCCCAGAGCAGATAACTGCCTCGATGGAACATATTGCGGCGGTTGAGACTGGCTTTGATACTCTGTGGTTTGGCGATGGTTTGGACTATCTCAACCGCGATCAACTGACTTCAGCGCTGCGTGCGCGTGGGGCGCTGCAAGTGTATCAAATCGCCACCAATCGGCTGGGACTTTTGCCTGCACTATTTGCCGACGGCGCCATTGAGTTGCAGGTTATCCGTAGCGTTCCTGCTAGCGATCAGCAGGTTACGATCTTGGCGCAAGGGCGTGATCCCGGCGGAACCATGCGAACGCTGGCTTCGGTCACGGCGGATTTTACCGAGGGCGCAGTGACGGCATCTACCAAGCTGATCCTACCATCCGAGTTGCGCGCCCGGATCACTCGGTTTGATCTTCTAGGCGCGAAATCGGCCGGAATGGTTGCTTTGACAGATGACAGTTTGCGCCGCCGCGAGGTGGCATTGATCTCATCGCAGACTGATAACGAAGGTCTGGTTCTGCTCTCGCCTTTGCACTATCTGCGCCAAGCTTTGCAGCCCACCGCCGAACTGTTCGAGGGTGGCTTAAGCGATCTGCTGCCTGCCAATCCGGATGTTATTATTCTGGCAGACGTGGCGCGACTGGCTCCGGACGAGGAAGAACGACTAACCAAGTGGGTTGAAAAGGGCGGCATGTTGTTGCGCTTTGCCGGGCCACGGCTGGCCGACAGCGATATCTCGCGAAACGAGGAACACCCGCTGATGCCTGTGCGGTTGCGCAGTGGTGGCCGCAGCTTGGGCGGCGCGATGAGTTGGGGCGAGCCCAAAACACTGGCTCCCTTTGATGAAGACTCGCCATTTTTTGGCCTGTCCATCCCCGCCGAAGTTACGGTTAGTTCACAAGTGGTCGCTCAGCCTGATCCCAGTCTGGCCCAGCGGGTGATTGCTGAACTGGGCGATGGCACACCGCTGGTCACGCGCAAGGCATTGGGGCAGGGGCAGGTTGTGTTGTTTCACGTCACCGCCAACGCCGAGTGGACCAGTCTGCCACTGTCGGGGCTGTTTGTCGAAATGCTGGAACGGTTGGCGGTGTCGACTGCAGCCAAACCGCCAAGCGCTGACGAGTTAGAGGGCACCGTCTGGACGCCAATCAAGGTGCTTGATGGGTCTGGCCGCCTTACCGAGGCGGGCACCCTGTCCGGCGTTAATGGGCCAAACCTGATGGAAGCCGCTGCCGGACCGGACCTGCGCCCCGGTCTGTATGACAGTGGCAGTCGCAAACTGGCCCGCAACGTGCTGCGGCCCGGTGATCAGTTGCAGCCCGCTATCTGGCCCAATGGCGTGCCGGTTATTGGCGAGGCCGCAGCCCCGGAACGCGCTTTGGGCGGTATCATGATCAGTTTGGCGCTGGTGTTGTTGGCGCTGGACGTGGCTGCCTCGTTGGCAGTGTCGGGATTGCTGCATTTGTCGCGCACTGCGGCCGTGGTGCTGGGTCTAGCCCTGCCAGGAGGTTTTGGCATGTCTGCTCAGAACGTTCAGGCACAACCGAATTCGGACCTGACCGGCCTCAGCTCGGAATTGGCGCTGGCCCATGTTCTGACAGGCGACGATCAGGTGGACGCAATTGCCTTTGACGGCTTGCGCGGGCTGTCCAACACGCTGTTGTTTCGCACATCAATCGAACCCTCGGCACCGGTTGGCGTGGATTTGGAGCAGGACGAGCTGGCGTTTTTTCCACTACTCTATTGGCCGATCACGCCGGATCAACCGCGCCCCTCGGCCGCCGCCTATGCCAAGCTGAACGCCTATTTGCGCACCGGCGGTATGATCCTATTCGACACGCGCGATGCAAATTTGGTTGGCTCGGGGGCCAGCAGTGCCAATGCACGCAAACTGCAGCAACTTGCCCGGTCGCTGGACATCCCGCCGCTGGAACCACTGCCAGTGGACCACGTGCTGACCCGCGCCTTTTATCTATTGCAGAATTTTCCCGGTCGCCACCAACGCGGTGAACTCTGGGTCGAGGCCGCGCCAGTCGATGCGGAACAGATCGAAGGCATGCCGTTTCGAAACCTTAACGACGGGGTGACGCCAGTGGTGATTGGCGGCAATGACTGGGGAGCGGCCTGGGCGGTGGATGGAAACGGGCGCCCCCTGTTGCCGGTTGGCCGCGGCTTTGCCGGTGAACGACAGCGTGAACTGGCCTATCGCTTTGGTGTCAATTTGGTGATGCATGTGCTGACTGGAAATTACAAATCCGACCAAGTGCATGTGCCTGCACTGTTGGACAGGTTAGGTCAATGACGCAGACTATTCTCTTTGACCCACTGGTGCCATGGGCCGTAATCTGGGTGCTCGCCGCGCTATCAGTGCTCAGCATTGCTGCGGCCCTCTGGCGCGGCTTGCCCGGCTGGGCTTTGCGGGCCATATCGGCTCTGGTTCTGATCGCCGCATTGTCTGGTCCTGTCTATCAGGTCGAAGACCGCGACCCGCTCAGCGATATTGTCCTGGTGGTGTCGGATGAAACGGCCAGTAATCTGCTCTCTGACCGCCCAGATCAAATGGCTGAGGCCAAATCACAATTGGCGGACCAACTGGCAGACCGCCCCAACACCGACACCCGCTGGATATCACTTGCCGACGGTAAGGGTGACACCGGATCACAACTGATGGGCGCAATCGCCGAGGCGCTGGCAGAAGAGCCAAGCGCTCGCATTGCTGGCATCATCGCGCTGTCGGATGGCCAAATTCACGATACCCAAGAGGCACCGGACCTGCCGGCACCATTGCACTTGCTGATGACAGGCAAGGACACCGACTGGGACCGCCGCCTGATCGTCAGCAATGCCCCCGGTTTTGCCATTATTGGTGAGCCGGTCACCCTGACCCTGCGCATCGAGGACCAAGGTGCAGCCCCGGACAACAGCCCGCTGGCCCCCCTGGAGATCTCCATCGATGGCGCGCCACCACAGCGGTTTTCGCTGCCAATCGGCGCCGATATTGACCTGCCGCTGACCCTGCCGCACGGCGGTCGTAATGTGATCCAGTTTACCGTGCCCAAGGAGCGCGGCGAGCTGACCGACCGCAATAACACCGCATTGGTGCAAATCAACGGAGTTCGTGACCGGTTGCGGGTGCTGCTGGTGTCAGGTGAGCCCCATCCCGGCAGCCGCACCTGGCGCAATCTGCTCAAGTCTGACAGTGCCGTGGATCTGGTGCATTTCACCATCCTGCGGCCACCGGAAAAACAGGACGGCGTACCAGTGGACGAGCTGTCGCTGATCGCCTTTCCCACGCGTGAGCTGTTCCTGGAAAAGATCGACGATTTTGATCTGATCATCTTTGACCGCTATCAGCGGCGCGGCATTCTACCGGCGATCTATCTGGATAATGTCGCCAACTATGTGACCAAGGGTGGGGCTGTTTTGGTCGCGGCGGGACCAGACTTTGCCACGGCTGACAGCATATATCGGTCACCCTTGTCCACTGTTCTGCCTGCGCGTCCGACGGCCCGGGTGCTCGAAGACCCCTATCAGCCCGCAGTTACCGATCTTGGTCAGCGCCACCCGGTGACTGCCGAACTGGGGGATGCCGCGCATTGGGGCCGTTGGCTGCGCCAGATCGAGGTGGACCAGCCGCAGGGGCATGTCGTGATGTCGGGCCTGGACGATCGCCCTTTACTGGTGCTGGATCGTGTGGGCGAGGGCAGGGTGGCGCTGCTGGCCTCGGATCACGCCTGGCTGTGGAGCCGAGGCTACGAAGGTGGTGGTCCGCAGTTGGAATTGCTGCGACGGCTGGCGCATTGGATGATGAAAGAGCCTGAGTTGGAAGAGCAGGCGCTCTGGGCCGAGGCCTCGGGGCAACGCATGCGAATTCTGCGGCGGACGCTGGATGACACGGTGGGCAAGGTCACCGTGACCCACCCAGATGGCAGCACCATTGAGCTGCAACTAAGCCAGAGCACACCGGGACAATGGGAAACATCTTACGACGGCCCTGAAATCGGCCTGTACCGGTTGACCGAGGGCGATCAGTCCGCCGTGATCGGACTTGGTCCTGCGGCCCCGCGCGAGTTCGAGGAAACGATTGCCACGGCGAACGTTCTGACGCCTGTGATCAAACCCACAAGAGGTGGCCTGCTGAGGATGCAAGAGGGCATTCCAGTTCTGCGCAACGTGCGCAGCGGACGGCCAGCAGCCGGGCGCGGCTGGATTGGTCTGACGCCGCGCAACGCTTATGAAACCCTGTCGGTGGTGCAATCACAACTGTTGCCACCGTGGCTGGTTTTGCTACTGTCGGCTTTCTTCATCACAGTAGGCTGGATGCGAGAAGGACGGCGATAGGACTGGTGAGAGGTGGCAGTGTTCACCTGCCACCTCGCGGGTTTTGTACCTTAGTGCGCTTCGGCCCAGTTGGCACCGCGACCGGCGTCGACGATCAGTTTCACGTCCAGATGCACCGCAGGGTCGGCGGCGTTTTCCATCACCGATTTTGCTGTGGCAATTGTATCGTCAACGGCGTCTTCAGGCACTTCGAACAGTAGTTCATCGTGCACCTGTAGCAACATGCGGGCAGGCAGATGGGCAATCGCATCAGGCATCCGGATCATCGCGCGGCGGATGACATCGGCAGCCGTGCCCTGAATGGGCGCATTGATCGCGGCGCGTTTGGCAAAACCAGCGCGGGGGCCTTTGGCGGCAATTTCCGGCGTGTGGATTTTGCGGCCAAACAGAGTTTGCACATAGCCGTGCTCTTTGGCGAATTCGACGGTGTTATCCATATAGGTGCGGATACCGGGGAAGCGTTCAAAGTAGCGGTCGATAAAGCCCTGCGCCTCGGCGCGGGGAATGCGAAGGTTGCGGGCCAGACCAAAGCCCGAGATGCCGTAAATAACGCCAAAGTTGATGCCCTTGGCCTGACGGCGGATTTCAGGTGTCATTTCTTCCAGCGGCACATTGAACATTTCGGATGCAGTCATAGCGTGAATGTCGATGCCATCGGCAAAGGCCTGTTTTAACGCGTCGATCCCGGCGATATGGGCCAGAATGCGCAGCTCGATCTGGCTGTAGTCAAGCGAAAGCAGCACGTTGCCCGGCTCGGGGATAAAGGCCTCGCGGATGCGGCGCCCTTCCTCAGAGCGCACGGGAATGTTTTGCAGGTTGGGATCAGACGAGGCCATGCGGCCGGTGTTGGCTCCGGTTTGCAGGTAGGAGGTATGCACGCGGCCGGTGTCGACGTTGATATGATCCTGCAGGGCGTCGGTATAGGTGGATTTCAGTTTGGACAGTTGCCGCCAGTCCAGCACGCGCGCGGGCAGGTCATGGGTGCTGGCAAGGTCTTCGAGGATATCCGCACCGGTGGCATAGGCCCCAGTTTTTCCTTTCTTGCCACCTTCGATGCCCATTTCCTCAAACAGGATTTCACCCAGCTGTTTTGGCGAACCGACGTTAAACGGGCGTCCGGCCAGAGTATGGATCTCATCCTCCAACCCGGCCATCTTTTGCGCAAATGCATTGGACATGCGGCTCAGCGTGTCGCGGTCGACTTTGATACCGTCCATTTCCATCTTGGCCAGCACCGGCACCAGTGGGCGCTCCAGTGTTTCATAGACCGTAGTGACCTTGGATTGGTGCAGTTGCGGTTTGAAGACCTGCCACAGACGCAAAGTAATATCGGCGTCTTCTGCAGCGTAAGGCACCGCGTCGCTGATTGGCACCTTATCAAAGGTGATCGCGGACTTGCCTGTGCCCAGCAGTGGTTTGATCGGGATCGGGGTGTGATCCAGATAGCGTTCCGACAGGGTGTCCATGCCGTGATTATGTTTACCACCGTTCAGCGCGTAAGACATCAGCATGGTGTCATCGATTGGCGCCACGTTGATACCCTGACGGGCAAATATTTTGGCGTCGTATTTCATGTTCTGGCCGATCTTCATGATCGCCGGGTCTTCCAGAACAGGTTTCAGCATCTCTAATGCCGTAGCCACAGGCATCTGCCCCTCGGCCAACTCGTCCGAGCCAAACAGGTCGTCAGCGGCGGCTGCCCGGTGGGTCAGTGGGATATAGCAGGCCTGACCCGGCTCAACACACAGCGAGATGCCAACCAGATCCACCACCATTGAATCGAGTCCGGTGGTTTCAGTATCCACCGCCACCCAACCGCGCTCACGGATCTGGTGGATCCACGGTTGCAGTTCCTCCGCACTGGTCACGCAGTTGTATTTTTCGCGCTCAAACGGCAGCGCCTCAATTGGCGCAGCGGCCTCGGCAGTTGTCTCGGTGATGGCGGGGGCCTCTTGCCCCAACTGATCGGCCATCCGTTTGGTCAGGGTGCGGAATTCCATTTCGGCAAGGAAGCCCAGCAGTACCTCGGGCTCAGGGTCGCGCACCTCCAGATCAGCAATAGTGAAATCCAGTTCCATATCGCAATCCAGCTGCACCAGCGTCTTGGACATCTCGATCTGTGCGCGATTGTCGATCAAGGACTGACGGCGCTTCGGCTGTTTGATTTCCTCGGCGCGGTCCAGCAGGCTTTCCAGATCTCCATATTCGTTGATCAGCAGGGCCGCGGTCTTGATGCCGATACCCGGCGCGCCGGGCACGTTGTCCACAGAATCGCCGGCCAGCGCCTGCACATCGACCACCCGGTCCGGCCTGACGCCGAACTTTTCTACCACGCCATCACTGTCGATGCGTTTGTTCTTCATCGCATCAAGCATTTCAACGCCGCCGCCGACCAACTGCATCAGATCCTTGTCGGAACTGATAATGGTGCAGCGCCCGCCCGCTTCACGTGCCTGCACGGCCAGAGTTGCGATGATGTCGTCAGCCTCAAAGCCTTCGACCTCTTTGCAGGCGATGTTAAAAGCGCGGGTGGCGTCGCGGGTCAGCGGAAACTGCGGCCGCAGGTCTTCGGGGGCAGGGGGGCGGTTGGCCTTGTAGAGGTCATACAGGTCGTTGCGGAAGGTCTTGCCCGAGTGGTCAAAAATCACTGCCACATGGGTTGGCGCGTCTGGGCCAGTGTTACCTTCGACATAGCGTTGCAGCATGTTGCAGAACCCGGCCACGGCGCCGATCGGCAGACCGTCGGACTTGCGAGTTAGTGGCGGAAGCGCGTGATACGCGCGAAAGATAAAGGCCGAGCCATCGATCAGATGCAGATGGCATCCCTTGCCAAAAGTTCCGTCCATATCTACTGCTCCTCGGATCGCGTTTTCGAAGGAATACATCGCATGAATGTTCTTCACCTGCCAGCCGTTGTTTGTGCTCTTGTAGTGGCTACAACCACCGTCCGGGCCGAAACTTATGGTGCCCCGAATTGCCCCATGAGTTCTGACAAATTTCACTGCCAGCGCGTGTTTGCCTGTATCAGCACCGAAACAGAACGTTGGTTCCTAGGTACAGTAATTGGTATCACAGACAGTACTATCAGTGGCAATCTGAACGACGGTACGATTTGCACGGGTACGATACCGGGCGATGACGATTTTACGAGGATCGCGACGTTATCCTGTGCTGATGGTTTCGAGGCTGAGATCGTAGTGATGGACCCAGTTAATGGTTCAATTGGTTTTCCCAATGGCATGGGCAATACAGTTGACGGCGGGATTGTTCACTGGGCATCTGGCTACGCCGCTCAGGACCATATCGATGTTCAGACTGGGCAATTGCTGGTGGACGAACCTTGTTCGTACTGACGCGATCGTAATGCGTAGTTTTTATCGCAGACTTTTCTGCAGGGATCAGACAAGCGCCGCCGGATAACCAGGGCGCTTGTCCAAATCGGCGACATAGCAAGCTTACTATGCCTTTCCAGCGTGATCCTTGTGCACAAATTTGCAGTCGCAATAGCCGCATTCGACCCAGCCCAGATCCTCGGGGATCTGCAGGTAGACGCGGGGATGGCCCAATGCGCCCTCGCTGCCGTCACAGACAACTTTATAGCTATCGACGATCTTTGTTTCCGGCGCTTGGATGGTCATCGCTGGCAGTCCTCTTGCTAATTCATTCCCGCACTTCGCGGGATTTCTGGTTTGTGATGCATCATAAAAACCCCAAGAAGGTGTCTGCTTTGCAGGGTTTTTGTGATTCAGGTTTTCCCCGAAGTGCTTTAGGGGCTTTTATGAGCCAAGGCAAAACTGGGGGCAAGAGCCGCGATGACACAGGATGCAATCCGTATCGAAGGTTTGCGAAAAACCTACAGGGGTGCAAAAGGGCAACCGGAAAAGCACGCGCTGAAAGGGATCGACCTGACAGTGCCACGTGGATCGGTGTTTGGCCTGCTGGGGCCGAATGGCGCGGGCAAGTCGACATTGATCAATATCCTTGCCGGCCTGGTGTTGAAGTCCAGCGGTAAGGTGACGATCTGGGGCTTTGACCAAGATGCCAATCCGCGCCAGTCTCGCGCCTCTATCGGGGTGATGCCGCAAGAGCTGAATCTGGATCCGTTTTTTACCCCGCGCGGCGCGCTGGAGGTGCAGGCCGGATTGTATGGCGTGCCCAAGGCTGAGCGTCGTAGCGACGAAATCCTGGCGATGATCGGGCTGGAAGATAAGGCTGAAGCCTATGCCCGCACCCTG
>Ga0209292_1003032_pt1 | contig 18775 bp, 14 predicted proteins | sample GOMGulsemesocosm_2_FD_184634 | JGI IMG/M metagenome (GOLD analysis project Ga0209292, IMG submission 184634) | Methane-oxidizing microbial communities from mesocosms in the Gulf of Mexico - GOM9C Gulf of Mexico (SPAdes) (version 2) | ecosystem: Environmental > Aquatic > Marine > Cold seeps... | reverse complement strand
TTCTGCTTTTAGGCTGAAAATTGCTTGCGATTACATCCCACTCATCATCATGTAAATCACTTGAATATCCCATTTATCACCAAAAAATATTTGATTTTACAGAAATCACATTAACCAAACAGCTTCTTAAACAATGAAAAAAACCTGATTCCTGTGCGTTTTTAGCAGGAATCCTTGCACAAGGTGGACTCCCGATTAACAGACCTCAGGAATGATGGCTTTTCAACTTACCCCAAGCCTCTCCTTCTGGAGAGGCAGCTAAAACGTATAAAATTTAGCGTAAGCTGCATTTTAATGCCTCAAAGAGATGTTGTTTGGATTTATCTTTTTTAACAGCTGATGTTACGCAAAAAAATCTTCTTCCTTGCTAAAAACTGTTATTCTCAAGAGTAGAGGTGAATATCATGAAAACTGAAATACTTGAACTCTACAGTGATTATTTGATTAGTTCATTTAATTATACGACCGCGACGGATTTATCAAACGCTTTAAATGGGGCTATTAGTCATGATAAAGTCACTCGTTTTTTATCACAAGAAGTCCTTGGCTCTAAACAACTCTGGCTTTTAACCAAGGGGGTCGTCAGACAGTATGAAAGAGAGGATGCCGTTTTAATATTTGATGACACGATAGAAGAAAAGCCTCATACGAAAGGAAGCGAGCTTATTTGTTGGCACCACGACCACACCAAAAACAGGTCTGTCAAAGGGATTAATATTTTGAATTGTGTTTATAATTCGGGGGTGGCTACGCTCCCTATTGGCTTTGATTTAGTTAAAAATCCGCTTCAATTCAGTGATATTGAAACTCGAAAAGTAAAGCGAAAATCGACGATTACTAAAAATGAATTATTACGCAATCAATTACGTGTTTGTCAGCGTAACCAGCTGAAGTATCAATATGTTTTAACGGATAGTTGGTTTGGGTCAAAAGAAAATATGACCTTTATTGTTCAAGATTTAGGCAAGCATTTTATCATGGCCCTTAAAAGTAATCGTACTGTCGCTCTCCGCGAAGAAGATAAGAAACAAGGCCGTTTTACACGGATTGACTCACTCAAATGGTTAGAGCATAGACCTGTAAAGGGATGGATTAAAGGGTTGAATTTTCCCGTTAGTCTACATCGCCAAGTCTTTACAAACAAAGATGGATCGACAGGTCTTTTATATCTGGCTTGCAGTGATTTAAACTGTAATGCGTCTGAGATTGAAGCCATCTACAAAAAACGGTGGAGCGTGGAAGTCTTTCATAAAACCCTGAAATCTAATATTGGCTTAGCTAAGTCCCCCACAAAATGTATTCGAACTCAAAGCAACCATGTCTTTATGTCTATTTATGCGGCCCTGCAATTAGAATGCCTTCATTTAAAACATAAAATCAACCATTTTGCACTTCGAAGTCGGCTTTATATTAAAGCCTTACAGCAAGCTATGAAGGAGCTTGCTTTACTTAAGAGTGCGTAACATCAGTTAATTAAGAGATAAAAACGCAATATGACTCCAGGAAATATGCTTTACACTCAATAATACACAATGTTTCACGTGAAACATTGTGTTTTTTAGCGACTCACTACTCGTACTCGGCTATGTCCACCGCCTATTTTTTCTACGACTACTTGCGTGCCTATGCGTTCGACTAAGGCAGGAACATGGGAGATAACGGCTACTTTACGCCCCAGTGATTGCAGGGTATCTAAGCTGGCTATCGCAATATCTAAGGTTTCGGGGTCTAAACTACCAAAGCCTTCATCAATAAATAAGGATTCGACTTGGGTTTTATTGGATGAAAGCGAGGCCAAACCCAAAGCCAAGGCCAATGAAACTAGAAAACTTTCACCGCCCGATAAACTGTGGACGCTGCGAATTTCATCCGCCATATCACGGTCAATCACTTGTAATTCTAAATCACTGCCTTGTACACGTTGTAAAAAATAGCGTTTAGCAAATTCTTGTAAATGTTGATTGGTATAGCTTAAAAGGGTTTCTAGGGTGAGTCCTTGAGCAAAGACTCTGAATTTTTGCCCGCTTTTAGAGCCAATTAATTCATTGAGGCTTTCCCATTGTTCCCATTTTTCGGTTTGTTTGCTTAATTCATCACCCAGCGAGTTGCCCAGTGCAATTTTTTCATCATCACTGCGTAAAGCAAATTGGTTATTGTCTTTTTCTCCATCCAGTTCGGTTTTTTGTTCAGTTAATAACTGCCTTTGATTTTGTAAGCTGACTAATTCAATCAGTGGTTTTTTGGAGGCGTGTTGCTCCAATTGCTCTTGTTTTTCTTTCAAGCGCGTACTAAGTTCTTGAAGGGTCGCCAGCCTGTGCGCTTTGCCTTTTTGTTGTTCGTCTATCCATTGTTGAGAGTGGCTGAGTAAAGAGGTCAGTTGTTCGGCGGGTAAAGCATGCTGTATTAAAGCTTGTTGTAAACTCTGCTTTGCGGTGTTGGCTAAATCGGTACGCCGCTGTTTTTCTGTTGCCCAATGATTAATGGCTTGCTGGCTCTGAGTGATGGCTTTGCTCAATGTATCTAATTGATTATCCAATGCGGTTTGTGCAGTTTGACAGTCTTTTAGGCGTTGATTAAGTTGCTGGCTAACCTCATTCACGGCAGTGGCATTAAAAAACGTTTTTCGGGTTGCAATCAGGATTTCGTGGGCTATTTTTTGCTCAGATAATAGCTGCTGTGCTTGCTCGTGTTGTTCATCGCTGTGTTCACAATCGCTTTGGGCTAAGAGTATTGCTTGAGTACATTTTTCTAATGCCGTATGTTGCTCTGCTTTTTGGCTTGCTTTTTTCTGCCACTCCATGACCGCTTGTTGCAGTTTTGTGAGAAAAACCGCGGCTTGTTCAGTGAGTAAGCTCTGCCAATCCTCGATAGAAGCAAAAGGCTCGCTGAGTAAATCGATTAAGCTGGAGAGTTGTTCTGCTAATCGGCTGAGGTCTTTTTCTAAGCTGTCTCGTGTGTGTTGATTTGCTAACTGCTGTTGTTTTATAAGGGTTATTTTTTCAACTACCAGAGTATAGGCATGATTGCTGTCTTCAATTTCCTTACGCGTGTTTTCCAGTTGTTTTTGTAACTCTAAAGCCGCTTGCTCTTGTTGTTTTGCCTGTTGATACGTATTTTCTAACGCGATTTGTTGCTGTTGCAGTTGTTGTATATCACTAGCGGTTAATTCTATAATCGGCGTGAGTTTCAGCGGGATAGTCGCCCATTGCTCACTGATTTTATGTTGCGCGTGTTGGTGTTGAATCGCTTGCTCAGACAAGTCTATTTGTTCTTTTTTTGCTTGCTGTAAACGGCTTTGGTTTTCGCTTTGCTGCTGAATAATCTGGATTTTTTCTTGCTCTAACGCATCAACGCGTTGCTTTTGGCTGGTAAAGAGTTGCTTGAGTGGGGCGCTGTTTTCCGCCCAAGGATGTTGTTCAGACCCGCAGACAGGACAGTTTTCGCCTGCTTGTAATAAGGTACGGAAATCTTGGGCGTTTTTATGGGTTGCCGCTTCAATTAAAGTTAAAGCCTGTTGCGCTTCGGTGACTTGTTGCTCAATTAAAGGCTGTTGTTGGGCTAATTCAGAAAGGGCGGCTTGCGCGCTATCAATAGTTTGTTCTGCTTGTTGTTGCTTGAGCGCATCCGAATGAATCGACTGTTGTACGGTCTGAAATTTTTCAGCCAATAATAAGGCTTGTTGTACTTGTTTTTGCTCGTGCTCTAAGCGATTTTTTTCTTGAATACAGCGTTCAATATTTAATTCTTTTTGTTGGTTTTCTAATATCTGTTTGCTGTTTTCCTGCGCTTGCTTATCGCTTAAACACTGTTCCTGCTCGCCTGTTAAATCGTCTAAATCGTCTAAATCGTCTTGTTGCTCTTGTTCGCGCTCACATAAGGCGCTGAGTTTATTTTCTTGTGCGAATAAACTCTGTTGGCTGTTGATATAGTCTTGAATTGCGTGCTGCCAACGTCCCCATTCGGCAACCAAAGGCTGTATCGCTTGTTGTTGCTCTTGCCAGACTAAAATCGCCGTTTGTGCTGTTTCGTGCTGTTGCTTTTCTATCTGTAAGGAATTCAGTGTTTGCAGATTGTCTTCTGCTTGCTGTTGTTGCTGTTGCTGGCTGGCTTCTAGCTGGCTGAGACTATCCTGACTGCTGCTGATTTGAGTGTCTAATTCGCGGGCTTTTATCAGCAAAGGCTGGGCTGTCTCGTAAGCTTGTTGTGCCGATTCTAAATCTTGTTTTGTATGTTGCGTTTGCGCTTGTAAATTTTCTAGGCTTTGCTGTGTCTGGCTCAGTTGTTCGCTTTGCTGTTGCCATTCATTGATAGCTGAAAGCTGGTCGTCGTGTGCGCTTTTTTCTTGCTCGACTAAGGGGCGTAATAATTGGGCGCGTTCCACATGAGCTAATAAACGCTCTTGTTGCTGACAGCTTTCTTGTTCGGCTTGCGCTTGTTTTAATTGTTGCTCTGCGTTGTGAATATTTTCTTGTAACTGCTCTTGGGTGCTAAACCACTGGGTTTGATTTTTCAGGCTATCCATATCCTGTTGCAAAGTCTTTAACTGAGATTTTAACTGAGTTTCTTGCTCAACTAAAATCTGTCGCTCTGTGCTGGAAAGCGGTATTTTATCCGCTAATTTAGCTTGAATCAGCGATAAATTCTGTTTTTCTACGCTCGCTCTTTCAAACGCGGCGGTGGATAATTGGCTGTAAATATCTGTGCCAGTCATTTTTTCTAATAAGCTGGAACGCTCATCTTTTTTAGCTTTTAAAAAGGCGGCAAAATCCCCTTGAGCTAATAAAACCGAACGGCGGAATTGGTCAAAATTTAAACCAATACGCAGTACGATTTCATTTAAGGTGGCCTTTTTTCCATGGCCAATCACTTCATTGCTGTACAGATTGGTTAGGCTTATTTTTTGCGCTTGTAATCGTCCGCCAACTTTTTGTCTGGCTCGGCTAATTTCCCAGCGAGAACGGTAGCTTTGTTTGTCGCTGCCGATAAAATCCACTTCGGCATAAGCATGAGCCGCGCCTCTTCTTAGAATAGAACTAACATCGTGACTGTTAATATGTAGGTTTTCATCTTCATTAGCATGACCGATTGCAACCCCATCGCCTTTGGGTAAGCGCGGAATTTTGTCGTATAAAGCCAAACATAAGGCATCTAATAAGGTGCTTTTTCCCGCGCCTGTTTGCCCTGTAATGGCAAATAAGCCCGCTTGTTTTAATGCGCCTTCTTCTAAGTTAATTTCAAAGCTGGCGGCTAAGCTGGCAAGATTTTTTCCTCTAATCGCTAAAATACGCATTAGTCGGCTCCCGATAAATTTTCGTGTAATTCATGAAATAAATGCAGTAGATTTTCAGGGGCTGCAGTTGCGTATTTATTGTGATAGCAGGTTTGGAATACTTGTTCGGGCTGTAAATCTTCTAATCGTTGTTCAGGTAAGCTGTCGGCAATGCCTTGTTCTTTGCCCGCGTAACAGAGGCTGATTTTTAATAGCCGTACGGGTAAATCCTCTAAGGCGCTTTCAACTTGCTGGCGTAAGCTGGCTTCAGGTTTATCTAAGGCAATGCGTAATTCTAAAAACGGCTGTTGCTCTGTGGGTAAATCGATAGGGAATTTTAATTCGCTGAGTTGTTGCAGTGCGATGGGTAAAGCACAAAATTCATTAGAGTTGGGAATACGCAGCATTTCCACGCGCCGTGGAATTAAAATAGGCTCAATGGAAACGGTTTTATCGGTTTGCAGTGTGACCTGTACCACTTGATGTGGGTAATGTTGTTCATCAAATGAGAGCGGAATGGGCGAGCCGCTGTAACGTATAGACTCTTGGTTGCCTACGCTTTGTGGGTAATGTAAATGCCCTAGCGCGGTATAGCTGATTTCATCGGAAAAAATATCCACAGGTAAGGCGTGTTGGTTTCCGCCTAAAATTTTACGTTCGCTTAATTCGGATAAATTACCATCGACCATATAACAATGTCCTGTTAACAGCAGAGCTTGATTGTCTTGGGCTTGATTTTTTAAGGCTTGAATTAAGGCAGAATATTGGCTTTTAACGCCTTCTTCTAAGCTATTTTGTTCTTGGGTTGGCGGGGGTAAATCTGAATGGCGTAAAAAAGGCATCGCGCCACACAAAGCTTGTATTTTTCCATCGGCATTATGTAAAGGAATGATAAGCCGTTGCCAATTAATCTCATCATTGCTTTGTTTGTGTATGCCTCCTATAACCGAGACACCTAACGCTTTTAATAAAGCGGCTGGTGCATCGAGCCGAGCGGCTGAATCGTGATTACCGCCAATTAAAATAATATCTAACTGGGGGAGTTGTTGGCGCGCAGTCACTAAAAAATCATATAACTGGGTTTGAGCCGCCGCAGAGGGATTTGCAGTGTCAAAAATATCCCCAGCAACAATAAGCGCATCGGTATGGCTTTGTTTTAAATGCTCTAACAGCCAGTTGAGAAATTGTTGGTGTTCATAGTCCCGAGCAATGCCGTGTAAATGATGCCCTAAATGCCAATCGGCGGTATGGATAATATTTAGCATAATGCTCTGTTATTTATTTTGTGAAAAAGAATCTATCAAGAAGTTCAGTTTTAATAACTGATGTTACGCACAATGAACAATGGATATAACGCATTTTAAAGCCATTAAGAAATAATGCGTTAGCTTCGTGCGTAGCTAAAGCATCATTACTCATGTTCTCTTAAGCCCTCTCCCGGGGGAGAGGGTTTGGGTGAGGGGGGTAAAATGACCAGCAATTCCCCCAACAGAAAAAAATCACTGCCTGATTTTTTACCTCACCCCAGCCCTCTCCTTTCTGGAGAGGGAGCTATCACGCCCACTTATCAAGACATTAGCCCTCTCAAACAAAAGAGGCACTGCGTAACATCAGTATTTAAGTTCATGTAGGAGCAATGCTTTATGCTTGCCCTTGATATTTAATCGCGTATAAAAATTAAATCCCAAACACCATGACCTAAACGTAAGCCGCGCTGTTCAAATTTGGTCAGCGGGCGATACTCAGGGCGCGGAGAATAATCTTGTCCTGGGGTTTTATTTGTAAAGTGTTCCGCGTCTAAAAGCACTTTTAGCATATGTTGCGCGTAATGCTGCCAATCGGTTGCCGCATGAAAATAACCTTGATGGCTTATTTTCTCAGCGATGAGGGGCATAAAGCTGGGGCGAACAATACGGCGTTTGTGGTGTTTACGTTTATGCCACGGATCAGGAAAGAATAAATGCACGCCTGCTAAGCTGTGTTCAGGGATACAGTTTTCCAATACTTCAATCGCATCGTGATGATAGACACGGATATTAGTAATATCTGAACGCTCTATTTGTGCCAGTAAATTACCCACACCCGGTGTATGCACTTCAATACCAATATAGTCTTTATCAGGATTGGCTAAAGCAGTTTTGGCTAAACTTTCGCCATTACCAAAGCCAATTTCAACAATTACGGGCGCGGTACGGCCAAAGGTTTGAGTAAAATCACAGCGTTGCTGGCTATCTAAAGTATATTTTGCCGCCAGTTTATCAAAAGCCTGTTTTTGACCAATAGTCATGCGCCCTACGCGCAGGGCAAAACTCTTTATCCGTGGGGCTTCTTGCCCTTCTTCTAAGCTCGCCATGCTGTTATCCAATTAATCCGCTTAAAGGAGAAGAGGCAGAAGCAAAGCGTTTTTTCGGCATACGGCCTGCTAAATACGCTTCACGCCCTGCTTGTATGCCTTTTTTCATGGCAGAGGCCATCAAAACAGGATGCTGTGCATCGGCAATAGCACTGTTCATTAAGACACCTGAACAACCTAATTCCATTGCTGCAGCGGCATCGGAGGCCGTTCCTACACCCGCATCAATCAGAATAGGCACGTTGGCATTTTCAATGATGGTGAGAATATTGTAAGGATTGCAAATACCTAAACCCGAACCAATCGGTGCTGCTAATGGCATCACGGCTACACAGCCAATTTCTTCTAAGCGTTTAGCGATAATTGGATCATCATTGGTATAAACCATGACATCAAAACCGTCTTTGACTAATAATTCAGCCGCGCTAACGGTTTCTAAAATATGCGGTAATAAGGTTTTTTGGTCGGCCAAGACTTCCAGCTTAACCAGTTTGTGGCCGCCTAAAAGTTCACGCGCCAAACGACAGGTTCTTACCGCGTCATCGGCTGTAAAACAGCCCGCGGTATTGGGTAAAATAGTGTATTTATCAGGTGAAATAACATCTAATAAATTGGGTTCACCAGGGTTTTGACCAATATTGGTACGACGAATGGCTACGGTCACAATTTCTGCACCACTCATTGCAATCGCTTCCCCTGTTTCCGCTAAATCTTGGTATTTTCCTGTGCCCACCAATAAGCGAGATTGATAGGTTTTTCCTGCCAATATAAAGCTGTCTTCTTGTCCGCCACCAATGGCTTGAACAATTTCAAGGCGGTCATCTGCTTTAAGCCGTGTCTCTGAATATAAGGTGAAAGGTAAAATTTCTTTGTTCAGTTCAACCGCTATGCGCTTGCCTGCAAATCCGAGGTCTTTCACAATGTCTGTGACACAGATATTGTCAGTTGTTTGCGTGTTTGCGCCATTGATATAAATATTCATTTTAACTTCCAGTTAGTTTTTTGCTGTTCTTCTTTGCTGTACGGCAACGGCTAAATTCTTTAACAGTTTCACGGTATCATCCCAACCTAAACAAGCATCGGTAATACTTTGTCCGTAGGTTAAGGGTGTGCCTTCAACCAATTCTTGTCGACCTGCTTCAAGGTTGCTTTCCACCATAACGCCCATAATTCGGTGGTCGCCGCCTTTAACTTGTTCTGCAACATCTTCGCCGACTAAAAGCTGTCGTTGACATTGTTTTAAGCTATTCGCATGGCTGAGGTCGATCATAATATTGGCATCAATCCCAGCGTTTTCCATGCTATTGCCTACTTTATCAACACTGACCGCGTCGTAATTAGGACCCTCACTTCCACCACGTAAGATAATGTGGGAATCTAAATTTCCTGTGGTGGAAAAGATGGCTGAATGGCCTTCTTTGGTCACGGATAAAAAGTGATGCGGATTCATGGCCGCTTTAATGGCATCGACTGCGATACTGACTCCGCCATCGGTCGCATTTTTAAAGCCTACAGGACAAGATAGTCCTGAAGCTAATTCACGATGACATTGGCTTTCGGTGGTGCGTGCGCCAATGGCTCCCCAAGCGATTAAGTCAGAAACATATTGCGGGGTAATTAAATCTAAGTATTCTGTCGCGGCAGGAATGCCTTGTTCGTTTAAATCTAACAGCAATTGACGGGCAATATGTAAGCCTTTATTAATGTTAAAGCTGCCGTTTAAATCGGGGTCATTAATAAGACCTTTCCAGCCCACGGTTGTGCGAGGTTTTTCAAAATACACGCGCATAACAAGGTGTAAATCTTCTTTTAGCTCATCCTTAATGCTTTTAAGAAGCTGGGCATATTCATGAGCGGCTTGGGTATCGTGAATGGAGCATGGCCCGACAATCACTAGTAAACGATCATCTTCTCCCTGCAAAATATTATGAATAATTTGACGTGAATGAGCGGCTGTTTGCGCAGCAAATTCGGTTAAAGGCAGTTCTTTTTCTAACTGAACAGGGGCCAAGACCACTTTCGTTTCACGAATTCTTAAGTTATCAGTATTAAATTTATTTTGCATTTGGGTGAGCTATAAGATGAAAGGGGTTGATGCGATTTAAAGTCAATTTATTATTTTAACAGAAAGCCAATCAACACCGCTTTACTATTTTATTAACTGATGTTACGCAGTGCTTTTTAAGCCCTCTCCTTGGCGGAGAGGGCTTAAAAGAACATGAGTAATAATGAAACTCTATTCCGATAGAAACGATGCTTTAGTTACGCGCGAAGCTAATACATTATTTCTGAATGGCTTTAAAATGAGTTATATCCATTGTTCATTGTGCGTAACATCAGCTTATAAATCCAAATTGACAGCCCTCCCTAGAAAATTCGTCATTCCTCACGTTTTTAGCTCCCTCTCCTGTTGGAGAGGACTGGGGTGAGGAGTTCAAAATAAAGGGTTTATCATTGCTTATTTTATCTCTGCATTGTGCGTAATAAACCTCTTAAAGGACATGTTCCACGCGTTTTAGCCTCTGTTTTTTCCTTTGGCTGTGCTTGGGCTTTTTGATAAGCCGCTTATTGTTGCAAATACTGCTGTAAAGCGATTTTATCACGTTGCGCTTCGGCGATTTTACCTGCCTTTTTCTTCTGTGATATTTCTTCGGGGGTCAGTATTTTTTTAGCGGGAGTCACTGGGGCAAACGTGCCATCCTGTACGGATTTCACCACGGCCTGCAAATAGCCGATATTATTTTTAATGGCGCTTTTTTTCTGCATACACTGCAACACCAGCAATACCTCGCGCTGTTTTTCAGAGGGAATAACCCCTAGTATTTTCTGTGCCGCAAAGATTTCACGCGCATTAAAATTAACACTGCTAAACAGAGGGTCATTATTGGCTAAGACTGGAGTTTCTAAGGGTTGCACAACAGGATTTTCTGGGTTTGGCACAACAGGGAGTTCAAGCTCAGACGGCAGGTTTTCTGGAGATTCGTTGTTGTATTCTTTTGCTTTAATCTCTGTACTAATAGTAGAGCTGTCCTTTTGTCCGTTCCCGAACGGCCGTTTGGGCTGTTCGCTTTTTACGCCAACGGAATCGCTTTCAAACTCAGCCATCAGTTTATCGGTGAGCGGATGATTACGGAAATAATAAGTCATGTGGCTGGGCTTATCGTAATAAGAGCAAAAATACATTTCCTTGCCCTCTGCATTTAAAAATGGATTTTCAGCCGCTAAATAGTCGCCTTTACAGCGGTGACGCACGCCGATTTTATCAAAGGCACAGCGAAATACTTTGGCGCTGATTTGTAATTCTTCCGTCCAACTGTCATTGGAACGATAACTTGGATGAGGCTTTGTGGGAATACTGAGAAATTTATAAAACCCCGCACGATAGCGGCTAGACCAATATTCCAGTTGCTTCAATACAATCGCAGTGGTGATATTGCCAGTAATTTTTTGCCAACAAGGGCGATAAGGAATGGAAATGGAATAATTTTGTACTGTGGCTTGCATAAATCACCTGTAAAAAGTCTCTGGCGATGCAAACCCCAAATTGACAGCCCTTAAACAGGACTAATATAATTGTGGGATGCCTTTGCCATAGTGCTATATGGTTTTGGTTAGTCCTCTGTGGTTGTTTGTCTAGAACAGCCAGAGAGGCATTCGCTAAATAATATAGCACCAATCTTTGAATAAAAGCAAAACTTTTTTATCACAAGAATTTTCTCGCAGACGCTAGAGCCAGCCGATTTTTAATTGACACACCACCTAAAACAAACTATAAATTGACACAGTTTATTCGTTAGGTTTTTTGTAGGTTGGGCTGCCGTCTTTTTGGCAACCCAACATTAATAAATCTATTTGCCTAAAAAGTTGGGTTAGCTTATTGCGCTACCGCCTAACAAGCTAGCCCAACCTACGATACTGAAATAGGAGCTCTATGGTTTGCTTAAGGATTCGTCAAGCAGAGCTTGAGGGTAGGCATTCCCAAACAGGAGTTTGGGAACGAGAAAAACACGTTGTAGATTGGGCTTATTCAACTTTTCATCAACATGTCGCCCGTGAAATTTATGTGCCGAATTGGTGTGGTGATATAAATAACTCGGTTGATGCTAATGAATAACATGCGTCCGATTACGCTATGCTAATCGGACCTACCGTGCTTCAACCCCCTATAAGAGATTTATAACAACAGGATATAAAAAATGAATATGAAAATAATAGCTATATTGTTTATGGTTTTACTGAGTTCTTGCTCAACAAAAGTACAGTACACACCTAATATTTCAAATGAAAGTTCCCTCGTCAGAAATTATCAATTAGGAAAAGAGGTTAATCAATTAATAGGCGAAAGATTAATTTATAAAAAAACAGAAATAGATATGCTAGGAAACATCCCTAGTGAAAAGGATGATAGCATCTTATCTTATAAAAGTGGATTGGTCTTGGTCGATACATTCACCCCAAAAGAATCATTTAATTTAGAAACTTATAATGGAACTATAGCATTTTTAAAGGGTAAAAATTATTATTCTGCGTATACAATGAATAATTTAAAACTCATTCAGACAGAGATAAAAATGGGTAGTAAAGTATGGATGATTTTTTTGCCTATTGATAAAAATGGAGTGGTTGAAGAGGATTCTTTTTATTATTCTAAGAAAAAACTCTACCCAGATTTGTTATTTGCTAATGAATACAAAGAATTAAGAACACACTTTAAATTTGGTTTTGATAATACTAATAAAAAATACAAATTTATCTCATTAGGAAAAACTTTGAATCCGATTGATAATAAATTACAGAGTAATTTTTTTGAACAAGAAATTATTTATATGGGGAATAAAAATAGTGATGTAAAGATTTTATATCGTGAAAATTACATTGGATTAAATAAGCCTGGATTCAGCATAGCCTTAGAATATAACTTAAATGACTCTATGAACATAAAGTACAAAAAATTTAATATAAATGTCATTTCTGCGAATAAAAAATCTATTCAGTACAAAGTGCTGAGTGACTAAATCCTAATAAAATAGCCGCGTAGGTTGGGCTGCCGTCTTTTTGGCAACCCAACTTAATAAATTATTTACCTAAATATGTTGGGTTAGCTTGTCGCGCTAACGCTGTAAGGTGGATTCGCGATAGCAATCCACCCTATTACGATGACACGATAGGTGGTTTGCTGCGCGAAACCACCCTACAGCGCTTGCACCTCATTAGTTCATGCCCATGCTGGGCGTTAGCCTAGTGAGAAATTATCTTTCAATAAAATTCCTTGCATTATCAAAGAAAAATACTCATAATTTTATCGTTATATAGTATATTTTGGGTGAAAGGCATGTTTTCAGAAGAAAAAGTTACTCATATGGCTTCCCACCTTCTCATAAAGAGAGGAGGAAGAATGTCATATATGAAACTATTAAAATTACTTTACTTGGCTGAGAGAGAAGGATTGGTTAAGTGGGGAGAAACTATGAGTGGAGATAAATTTGTTTCAATGCCTCATGGTCCTGTTATGTCTTCAACTTATGATTTATTGCAAAATAGAAATACTATATGGAATAATTTCATTAATTCTGAAGCCAATTATGAAGTGTCTATAAAAAATAATATTGTCGAAGAAGATTTAGATGAGTTAAACGTTGCAGAAGTTAAAATATTGAACAAGATATTTGAAGAATTTGGAGCTATGGGGCGTTGGGAAATACGTGATTATACTCATGATTCTTGTAAAGAATGGCAAGACCCAGATGGAAGTTCTTTTCCTATAGACCCCCTTAATATTCTATTAGCTAAAGGGATGTCGGAAATAGACGCATCAGTATTATTGCAGCATGGTGCTGAACAAACATCTTTAAAAAATATGAAGCAGGTATTAGTGTAAAAGGAAAATATTAGATGCCAACATCTAAAGGAACAATATTAATACCTGCTAATTCAGCATCCCACCTTCATTTTATATGTAATGACCCTGTTTTTTATCCCAACAAAGGGAAAGACTGTGTTTTACTCGTCAATATTTCATCAATAAAGCAAGGTATGTTACATGATACCTCGTGCGTACTTGATGTAGGCGATCATCCATTTATAAAAAAGCCAAGTTTTATATATTATCGTATGGCTGAGATATATACGGTGGCTGGTATGCAGTTGCAGGTTGCAGAAGGTAATTATTCCGTTAGAGAAGATTGTTGTGATGCTGTTTTTGAGAAAATATTACATGGTTTTAGTTTGAGTGAAGAAGTTAAATTTAAAGTTCTAAAATTTTATCAAAATCATTGTTAAATAGTAGTGAATCATCAAGGCTAATAGAGTATCTACGCGCTATGGGGGAAGTGAGATATTCTTCTATTTTTCATATCAAACGGTAGGATGGGCAAAGGAGGAACGACATGCCCATCTTTATGGTGTTGAACGTTGATGGGCGCGGGATACCCCCCCTTTGCCCACCCTACAAATAAAGCAGTTATTTATCAGAACTCATCTCTTGCGTAACATCAGTTATTAAGAAATAGAGCTTTAAAGGCTATTTGAGTTTATGCTAATTCAATGTAATTCTTGACGAAAGCTAAATTTTCAGCTATTTTGGAGAAATTTTTTATTCATTAAAGCAGCGTTTATCCCTTATTGAATTTAAGGGGGCTTTAACTTATTTAGGGCGTATCTTGATTAGCCAGTGCAAGCAGCTATTGAATAAGATTTCCCGCATAGCATACGAGGAAGTAAGAGTGGAACTCAGTGGCGGAGAGATAGTCGTTCAGTGTCTCAAAGATGAAGGCGTAGAATTTATTTTTGGATATCCTGGTGGTGCGGTATTGCATTTGTACGATGCAATCTTTCACCAAGATGATGTCAAACATATATTAGTAAGGCATGAGCAAGCAGCAACTCATGCAGCGGATGCTTATGCGCGCGCCACAGGAAAGCCAGGGGTGGTTTTAGTCACTTCAGGGCCTGGTGCGACTAATGCAGTCACAGGCATTGCTACGGCGTATTTAGATTCGATTCCTATGGTGGTGATTTCAGGGCAAGTCCCTACCGCTGTGATTGGTAGTGATGCCTTTCAAGAAGTGGATATGGTAGGTATTACACGGCCTTGTGTAAAACATAATTTCTTAGTCAAAGATGTTAAAGACATTGCTGAGACAATGAAAAAAGCATTTTATGTGGCAACCACAGGTCGTCCAGGCCCTGTTGTGGTTGATATTCCTAAAGATATTACCGATCCTTATATCAAAATACCTTATAGTTATCCAGATGCTGTGGTGATGCGTTCTTACGAGCCAAATCCTCAAGCAGACCCTAAAAGCATACAACAAGCGGTTGATGTATTATTAGCGGCTAAACGTCCGGTGATTTACTCGGGTGGCGGTGTGGTCTTGGGTAATGCCAGCCAAGAGCTGAGGAAATTCACGCAGTTATTGGGCTTTCCAATTACTCAAACTTTAATGGGTTTGGGCGCGTATCCTGCAACGGATAAGCAGTCTATTGGTATGCTGGGTATGCACGGAACGTATGAATCTAATTTAGCGATGCATGAAAGTGATGTCATTATCGCCATTGGTGTCCGTTTTGATGACCGTGTAACAGGAAAATTATCTGAATTCTGTCCCAATGCAACCATTATTCATATTGATATCGACCCAGCTTCTATCTCTAAAACAGTGAAAGTAGATATTGCCATCGTTGGCGATGTGCAACCGGTGTTAACGGATATGATTGCTTTAATTAAGGCACATAAACAAAAAAATTCAGCCGCCGATTTAAAATCATGGTGGGTAAGAATTGAACAATGGCGTTCTGTGAACTGTCTAGAATTTGACCGTACTAGCCCTGAAATCAAGCCTCAAGCCGTGGTAGAAGAAGTCTATCGTGTAACTAAAGGTGACGCGTATATCACTTCGGATGTGGGGCAGCATCAAATGTATGCCGCTCAGTTCTATCCTTTTGATAAGCCTCGCCGCTGGATTAATTCGGGTGGCTTAGGCACGATGGGTTTTGGTTTACCTGCCGCTATTGGGGTTAAACTTGCGCATCCTGATGCCGAAGTTGCTTGTATTACTGGGGAAGCCAGTATTCAGATGTGTATTCAAGAATTGGCCACGGCGGCGCAATACAATACCCCGATTAAAATTATTAACTTAAATAATCGTTATATGGGTATGGTACGTCAATGGCAAGAGTTTAATTACGAGAGTCGTTATTCACAATCGTATATGGATACTCTTCCTGATTTTGTGAAATTAGCCGAAGCGTATGGTCATGTTGGAATTCGTGTAGAACGCCCTGAAGATGTTAAACCTGCGCTAGAAAAAGCCTTTGCAATGAAAGATCGAACAGTCTTTTTAGACATTATGACCGATAGAACAGAAAATGTTTATCCTATGATTGAAACAGGTAAAGGCCATCAAGAGATGACTTTACGCGTTGCACCAGGCACACCAATTGATAGAGAGTTAGCGTAATGAGACATATTATTTCTATTTTAATGGAAAATGAAGCAGGGGCTTTATCTCGTGTTGCAGGTTTATTTTCTGCACGGGGCTATAATATTGAATCGCTCACTGTTGCGCCTACAGAAGACAGCTCGCTTTCACGTATGACTATTGTGACTCGCGGTAATGAAGATGTGATTGAGCAAATTACCAAGCAACTGAATAAATTACTTGATGTGGTTAAGTTAATTGATTTAGCTGATTTACCTCATGTAGAGCGTGAATTAATGTTGGTGAAAATACGCACTAACTCAACCACACGCGAAGAAATTAAACGTCTATCCGATATCTTTCGTGGCAAAATAATTGATGTCACCAATAATAGTTATGTGATTGAAATGACAGGCGCTTCTGATAAATTAGATGCGTTTATTGACGCATTAGATACTCACAGTATTATTGAAACCGTTCGTTCTGGCCCGACAAGTATGTCGCGTGGCGCAAACGGTTTACACTTATAAAATCCCTTAAATTAAAACACAGGAAAACAGATGCAAGTTTATTACGATAAAGACGCAGATCTTAATATCATCAAAGGCAAAAAAGTAGCGATTATTGGTTACGGTTCGCAAGGACACGCACATGCAAACAACTTACAAGATTCTGGCGTTGATGTTGTTGTCGGTTTACGTGCAAACTCAAGTTCTGTGGCTAAAGCAGAAGCCCACGGTTTAAAAGTAACTGATGTTGCAGCGGCCGTTTCAAGTGCTGACGTGGTAATGATTTTAACGCCTGACGAATTTCAATCTCAACTTTATAAAGAAGAAATTGAGCCAAATATCAAACAAGGCGCTGCTTTAGCATTCGCTCACGGTTTTGCGATTCTTTATAATCAAGTAACGCCTCGTGCAGACTTAGATGTCATTATGATTGCACCTAAAGCACCAGGTCATACTGTACGTTCTGAGTTTACTCGTGGCGGTGGTATTCCTGATTTAATCGCGATTCATCAAGATGCGTCGGGTTCAGCTAAGGAGATTTGTTTATCTTACGCTTCTGCTATTGGTGGTGGTCGTTCAGGTATTATCGAAACAACTTTCCGTGAAGAAACTGAAACTGATTTATTCGGTGAGCAAGCGGTACTTTGTGGTGGTGCAGTTGAACTTGTAAAAATGGGTTTCGAAACACTTGTAGAAGCAGGCTACGAGCCAGAAATGGCTTATTTCGAATGTATGCATGAATTAAAATTGATTGTTGATTTAATGTTTGAAGGCGGTATTGCCAACATGAATTACTCAATTTCTAACAATGCAGAATACGGTGAGTATGTTACTGGCGATAAAGTCATTAACGAAGAAAGTCGTAAAGCTATGCGTCAAGCGTTGAAAAATATTCAAAACGGTGAATATGCAAAACGCTTCATTTTAGAAGGTGCGACTAACTACCCTGAAATGACTGCAAAACGTCGTCTTAATGCAGAACACCCTATTGAAACAACAGGTGCTAAATTGCGTGCAATGATGCCTTGGATTGCTGCAAACCAAATTGTTGACCAAGCTAAAAACTAAGGTTTAGTTTTTGTTGTTGACTAAGAAAGCCCATCTTTGATGGGCTTTTTTTATGCTTGCTCTAAAATTTTTTGCCCCTTTGGGAAATCTATAGTCATTCTAAATAATTTACATACGATTTAATAATTTCCTCGATAGGAGTATCTAAACCAGGGCAAACGCATATAAATTCACATAGAAACAGTTATTTGAGATGATAGTCATATATTAAGGCAGGGCAATCGGGCTTAAATAGCTTGAAAATACAATAAAAATCCTGTATAGGTATGGTTATTTTGCAGCTGATAATGACAACACCAATCGCCTCAATTATTCATCATTTCTCCAACATTAAAGACCATAGAATTAACCGACAAAAGAAACATCAGCTTCAAGATATATTCTTTATCACTTTGTGTGCTGTGATTTGTGGGGCAGATGACTGGGTTGCTATAGAGTCTTTTGGAAAGGCGAAAATAGATTGGTTTACTGAGCTATTAGGCTTGAAAAATGGCATTCCTTCACATGATACTTTTGGTGATGTTTTTGCGGCTGTTGATACTGAGAAATTCAGTGAATGTTTTTCTAACTGGGTTGCAGATATAGTCAGTCTAGCCGAGGGTGAAATTATAGCCATTGATGGTAAATGCTTAAGGCGAAGTATCGATAAGGCTTCAAAAAAAGCCGCTATTTATATGGTCAGTGCTTGGGCTCAACAAAATAGTTTAGTTTTAGGTCAGGTAAAAGTGGATGAAAAGTCAAATGAAATCACTGCTATCCCTAAACTTCTGGAACGTTTAAATATTTCAGGGACTGTTATTACAATGGGTTGTCAGAAAAAAATTGCAAAACAAATTACCGAGAAAGGCGGTGATTATGTTTTAAGTTTAAAAGGAAATCAAGGTAAGCTACATAAGGATGTAAAAGCTCATTTTGAATCCGATTCATCCCCTAAAATTACAGCGACTACAATTGATGGCGAGCATGGGCGATTTGAAACCCGTGATGTTCGTATAACAGATGATATTTCATGGTTAACGGAAGAACATTCTTGGGCCGGCTTAAAAAGTATCATTGCCGTGACGGCAAAAAGAGAAATACCGGGTAAAAAGACAACAGAAGAAACACGCTATTTTATTAGTAGTTTAGGGGCCGATAATCCTCATAAAGCTCAATA
>Ga0209292_1003031_pt1 | contig 18777 bp, 17 predicted proteins | sample GOMGulsemesocosm_2_FD_184634 | JGI IMG/M metagenome (GOLD analysis project Ga0209292, IMG submission 184634) | Methane-oxidizing microbial communities from mesocosms in the Gulf of Mexico - GOM9C Gulf of Mexico (SPAdes) (version 2) | ecosystem: Environmental > Aquatic > Marine > Cold seeps... | reverse complement strand
CTCAACAAGAGTCAACACAAAGCCAAGAAGTGATTCAGCAAAGTATGCAATCGATTGACGACTTATCAGTGATGATGAAACAAGCCTCAGACGTCGTTACACAATTAGAAGCAGACAGCCAAAACATAGGTGGTGTACTTGATGTTATTAGAGGTATCGCTGAGCAGACCAACTTACTGGCGTTAAATGCCGCAATTGAAGCCGCAAGAGCTGGTGAGCAAGGCCGAGGTTTTGCTGTTGTCGCCGATGAAGTACGTACCCTTGCTAGTAGAACACAACAATCGACAGAAGAAATAAACAAAATGATAATACAACTTCAAGGTGGTGCAAAATCAGCGGTAGAAACTATACACTTAGGGGATTCAAGCATTGAAAATAGTACTGACAAAACAAGTCAAACCAATGAAATAATAAATGCTATGAGTCAGTTAATTAATGCCATTCAAGGACAAAATGAACAGCTCGCCACGGCTGCCGAAGAGCAAGCAGCGGTGAGTAATGAGATTAACCAAAATATTGATACCATAAAAGAAGTTTCAACAACCACTAACCAAAGCAGTCAGCAGTTGTTGTCTATGGCAGAGGAAATCAATCAAGCAGTCAACGCTATCAATGCGCAATTACAAAAATTTACCAAAGGTTAACTTAGTTAACCCCCTACTTTTTAAAGCGTGAAATCAAACTAGAGGTATCCCAACGGTTACCGCCGTTTTCTTGAATTTCTTGATAATAACCATCAAGCTGCTTAGTTACCGTTAAGTCTGCCCCAAGCTTTTCCGCCGCTTCAAAGGCAATTGATAAGTCTTTTCGAACCCAATCTACGGCAAAGCCAAAGTCAAATTCACGCGCACACATGGTTTTACCACGATTATCCATTTGCCATGAACCTGCCGCGCCTTTACCAATGGTATCAAGTAACTTATCAGTATCTAAACCTGCTTTTTGGGCAAAATTCAAACCTTCCGCTAAGCCTTGTACGGTATTAACAAAACATATTTGATTGACCATTTTCGCTAACTGCCCAGAGCCTACTGGCCCCATTAGTTGGCTAAAACGAGCAAACGCCTGCATAACGGCTTCTGCTTTGTTAAATACAGACTCTTCACCACCAACCATTACAGTTAATACGCCATTCTCAGCGCCTGCTTGGCCGCCAGAGACAGGTGCATCTAAAAAGTATTGGCCGTTTTTTTGTGCAATGTCACCCAGCTCTACAGCCAGCTCAGCCGATGCAGTGGTGTGATCAACAAAAATACTGCCTTGAGATAAACCAGCAAAAATACCATCTTCGCCTAATGAAACTTGACGAACATCATCATCGTTACCCACACAAGCAAAAACAATTTCACAATCCTTGGCGGCTAATGCTGGCGTAAGCGCAACATCACCAGAAAATTCACTTTGCCAAGCCAGTGCTTTCTCGTGATTACGGTTATATACACAGACTTGATGACCTGCTTTTTGTAAGTGACCCGCCATCGGGTACCCCATCACGCCCAAACCAATAAATGCTACTTTCATGCTCTGTCCCTCTAACTTGTTGATTCAATAAAAGCAGTTTACGTGAGTTTGTTACTTTGCTCTAGAAACTTTGTAAAACATCTTTCCTTATCAATCACCAAAACAAAGTTGCGCACAACTAAATTGCACACACTAGTAATTTATTGTACAATTCAATTTTTAATACAGCTTAATGAGATGGCACTGATGAGTAATATTTATCAATTTACTGCGAAAAATATCAACAATGAAGAGGTTGAACTCAATCAATTTACCGATAAAGTTTTACTTATAGTCAATACAGCGAGTGGTTGTGGTTTTACGCCACAATACGAAGGACTACAAAAGCTTTATTCGCAGTTATCTGAGCAAGGCTTTGAGGTTCTTGCCTTTCCTTGTAATCAATTTAAGCAGCAAGAAAGTGGTAGCAATGAAGAAATCCAGCAATTCTGTGATTTACGCTTCAATATTAAATTTCCTTTATTTGATAAAATTGAAGTCAACGGTGATAACGCCCATCCACTATTTACCTATCTAAAGCAGCAGGCTCCTGGCATTTTAGGCTCTAAGTCGATTAAGTGGAACTTCACTAAGTTTTTAGTAAATCGTCAAGGACAAGTTATTAAACGCTACGCGCCAACAACAAAGCCTGAAGACATCACCGCTGATATTGAAAAACTGTTATAAACTTGCTTTGGAAACAAGCCGATGGAAAAAGAAATGAATGATAATCTTTTGCTAGAAAAGCAATTGTGTTTTCGTCTATACACCTTAAATAAATTGATGTGCAGGCTATATGCGCCAGTATTAAAAGCATTAGGATTAACCTATCCACAATATTTGGCGATGTTAGTTTTATGGCAATATAAAGACGGGATTTCAGTTAAAGACTTGGGTGCTAAACTCGACTTAGATTCAGGCACGCTTTCGCCTTTATTAAAACGAATGGAAAGTCAGGAGTTACTCACACGTATTCGCCAAACAAAAGATGAGCGGATAGTAACTATTAAGTTAAGCCAAAAAGGCAGTGAGTTAAAAAAGGATGCCCAGCACATACCTGAACAAATGTTTGCTAAAACAGGTTTAACTGCAGATAAATTGCACAGCCTGACGGCAGAGCTTGATCAACTTATTGAAAATATCAGTGATTAATATTTAAAGAGTTTAATAATTTCATTAGATTATTAAACTCTTTATTGCTCAAGCACTGGCATATTCTGAGTGTTTATGATTTTAAACTAATGCCTTAAGAGAAAAGCGTATTATGTAACTTTTCGACAACAGAATTGGCATCAGTTTCATCAACTAAGAAACATAAATTATTTGCGCTAGCACCGTGGCAAATCAACCTAACATTGATGTCATGAATGGTTTCAAAGATACTTTGACCGACACCTTTAGCTAGTGTTAAGCCATTTCCTATAACCGCCACTAATGATAAGCCATGTTCAACCGTTACTTCACAAAGTTGCTCTAATTCTGCAACAACAGTGCTGGTGATTAACGACTGGGTAGAACCACTTGGGTTATCAAACGTCAACGCAACACTTATCTCACTAGTGGTGATCAAATCCACACTTAACTCGTGCTTAGCTAATATGCCAAACACTTTTGCCAAAAAGCCACTGGCATGTAACATCGCAGGGCTCTTAACAGTAACTAAGGTCTGTTCTCGTCTTAAGGCAATTGAACGATAAGTTGGGTTCGACTCAACTTTTTTCTTGATTTGAGTACCGCCCTGCTCTGGCTCTTTACTTGAACCAACAAAGACAGGAATATTACAGCGCATTGCCGGGATAAGTGTCGCTGGGTGTAAAATTTTAGCACCAAATGTCGCCATTTCAGCAGCTTCACCAAAACTGATCTCTTTAATAGCGCGAGCTTGGTCGGTAATACGAGGATCGGTGGTAAATATGCCTACCACATCAGTCCAAATAGCTAAGTTATCACCTGTTAATGCTTCGGCCAATAATGCCGCAGAATAGTCTGAGCCGCCTCGACCTAATGTGGTGGTGTTACCTTGTGCATCTTGGCCAATAAATCCTTGTGTCACAATAACGCTATCGCAAAGTTTAGGTGCCAATAATTGTGCACTTTGCTCGCTTAATTGCTTGAGATCAACAACAGCTTTGCCATATAAACTATTGGTCTTCATTACTTGTTGAACATTAAAGTACTCACCAGCAACATCAATAGCTTGCAAAACCTGAGCAAAGATACGTGAACTAAACTGCTCACCAAAAGCAAGAATCGAATCAGTGGTTTTACTGCTAAATTGTAATGATTGCGTTAATGCATGTTGAGTCAGCTCATCAAGCAAGCTACTAATTTCTTGATTGAGCGAGGCTTCGACATCAGCTGATAAATGCTGAGTAATGTTCAGTTGAATAGCACGGATATTTTCAACGATATCCTTTTGCTCTTCTACTGGAACACCTTGTTGACTTAAACGAACCAGGTAGTTGGTTACACCCGCACTGGCTGAAACCACTACTAACCGGGTATTACGGTCGCTTTTGATAATATTGGCACAACGTAACATGGCTTGGTAATCGGCAACACTAGTGCCGCCAAACTTGGCTACGGTTAATGATGATGTTGTTTGAACTGGATTCACAAATTTCTCCCATAAAAACACTAGCTTTAAGCAAGCTCTTTTGAACTTGAAGCTGAGTAAACTAGCTATTGGAAGAGCATGACTGAGTAGTTAACGATTGGATTGTTGCTTGCTTAATGAAAATAATAAACAGCAAAAACGAAACTTTTCAGCCAGAAGCTCTCCACCTTTTGTTTATTGCCTTATATATTAGGCATAAATTAACAAATACGTCAGGTGACAGCCATAAGGATTCAACCTTAGTGACCGAATGTTTAAGCCCACCACTTAAATATTCTCGGCGATAACTTCCCTCAAAAACGCTCATTGGAATTGTGGTTCCTCTCGTTTTTTACCTAAGCTTCGCACCTCTTCTGGTACATCGAACTTTAGAGTATTCACCCTAAACCACAATGCGGAATTATTAGACCTGAATTTGCACAGTAATGCAACAGACTTTTAACTGACAAGGGCAATAAAATAAAACGCTATTACCTTCAAATTGCCTTCAAAAACCATTTACTACAACTTTAACTGTGACTAATGTCAAAGCCGCTATACTAAAGAAACGCCAACAGCATAGTTTTAGGTCGGCAGTAACCTTATACCAAAAAGCTATATTATTGAAAACGGTGTATAATATTAGCTACTCTAAAAAACTACAGTGATAAACTTTAGTGATATCACAGGAAGCCATGATGAGCGAAATTAACGAAAATAATGATGAAGAGCTTATTGTTGAGTCCGTTTATGAAACAGATCACCAGGTAGGTGAACACAATGTTGAAATAATGGGTATGGATTTACACAATCCGGTATTTTTTTCTTCTGCCCTTTTAATCGTCTTATTTGTTTTTCTCACTTTGCTATTCCCAGACTCTGCCAAGGAAGCCTTTGATGCATCTAAAAGCTGGTCTATCAATAACTTTGATTGGTTGTTTCTTGTCAGCGGCAACATCTTTGTGCTTTTTTGTTTTGCGATAGTTATTTCCCCTCTTGGTAAAATCCGACTTGGCGGCAGTGAAGCAAAAGCTCAATTTAGTGTCTTATCTTGGTTTTCTATGCTTTTTGCAGCTGGTATGGGCATTGGTTTGATGTTTTGGAGTGTTGCCGAGCCCGTTGGATATTTTACCAATTGGTATGGAACTCCATTAAACACGCCTGAAGGAACTACCGAAGCAGCCAAAATGGCTTTGGGCGCGACCATGTTTCACTGGGGCTTACATCCGTGGGCTATTTATGCCGTTGTTGGTTTATCATTAGCTTTTTTCAGCTTTAACTGTAAAATGCCATTAACCATTCGTTCAGCCTTTTTTCCTTTATTAGGTGAACGTGTTTGGGGTTGGCCCGGTAATATTATTGACACTACAGCGGTGTTAGCTACTATTTTTGGCTTAGCCACTTCTTTAGGTTTTGGTGCACAACAAGCTGCAGGCGGTTTAAACTTCTTATTTGACATTCCCAATACCATTAATACCCAAATAGCGATAATTTTTGCTGTGACCATCATTGCAATATTCTCAGTCGCTCGCGGCCTTGATGGCGGAGTTAAAATATTAAGTAATATAAATATGTCATTGGCCATGATACTGATGTTATTTGTTATTTTAACAGGCTCAACTGTCGCTATTATTAACGGTGTCGGCACAACACTAGTCTCTTATGCCGAAAATATTATCCCGTTAAGTAATTGGATAGGCCGTGAAGATGAAACATTTTATCATGGCTGGACTGTATTTTATTGGGCATGGTGGGTTTCTTGGTCGCCATTTGTCGGCATGTTTATCGCAAGAATCTCCCGTGGTAGAACCGTGCGTGAATTTATTTTAGCTGTTTTATTTGTTCCGACTTTATTGACCTCGGTATGGATGGCCACGTTTGGCGGCATGGGGCTTGAACAGGTACAAAATGGTGTTGGACAATTAGCCAATGGCATTGGTGATAGTTCCTTAGCACTCTTTCAAATGCTTGAAAATTTACCTTTAGCAAATATCACCTCCTTTTTAGCGATTGTCTTAGTTTTAGTTTTCTTTATTACCTCATCTGACTCAGGATCTTTGGTTATAGATAGTATTACTGCCGGCGGAAAATTGGATGTTCCTTTGCAACAACGAATTTTCTGGGCTTCGATGGAAGGTGTAATTGCCGCAGTATTATTGTTCGGTGGTGGTAAAGATGCTTTGGGTGCACTACAAGCAGCAGCAATAACGGTAGGACTGCCCTTTACTCTGCTATTACTTATTATGTGTTTGGGACTTTTTCTCGGTTTAATGAAAGAACACCAAAAAATCACTTAACGTGGATGATATAAGAGCTGTGATTAACTTGGTATTAAATATAGCTAAGCACCTCACAGAAAACCTTGATATAGTGGTTAAATCTCAATGCAGTAACTAAGTTAGCAAAGTAATATGGATTTATTTCTTCTTAAAAAAATCGTCACTGTTTTTATCATGCCCATTAATGTAGCGCTGATATTACTTATTTTTGCGCTCTTTGTTCATCATAAGAAACCCAAACAAAGCATTAAATGTTTATCGGCGGCTATCATAATTTTGTTCATAAGCTCTTTCCCACCTTTTTCCGATAGCGTGATGACCGCAATTGAAAATGATTATCCGCCCTATGTTAAAGCAGACACTTCTGTTGATTACATTATCGTACTGGGTTGTTATCATGAAACTAATGTTAAATTACCGGTTACCAGTCAATTAGCTAATTGCTCATTACAGCGAATGGTTGAAGCTATACGTATCTATCAGTTACACCCAGAAGCGCGCATTATTACTTCAGGTTATGGTGGCAGTAATTCAATATCTAATGCAGAAACGGTAAAGCAGTCCTTGATGTTATTAGGTGTGCCTGCGCAAAAAATCATTACCGAGAACTTTCCAAAAGATACCGAAGAAGAAGCTGAGCTGATTGCGCCAAGAGTACAAGGCACACAAGTGGTATTAGTGACAAATGCCGATCATATGCCAAGGTCTATTAATTACTTTCAACAGCAGGGAATATACCCTACTGCTGCCCCAACAGGATACTGGGTTAAAAACCCTGATAGTAATAAAGACTGGTCTTATTATGTGCCTAGCAGTAAAAAGCTACAACAAAGCACTATTGCTTGGTATGAAAGCTTAGGGCTATTGGTACAGTGGTTTAAGTCAATTTTTAGTTAGTGCTTTTCTCGTAGTTATAACTGCCAGAGTTAATCAAAACACTAACTCTGGCAGTTATATTAGGGTGTTAAACTGGATTATCAATATCAATAAAGACTACTTCAAGGTTATGTTCTTTAGCTAAATGTTCTCCTAACGCTTTTACACCGTAACGCTCTGTTGCATGATGTCCAGCTGCAAAAAAATGAATATCCATTTCATGGGCAACATGAGTCGTTTGCTCAGACACTTCACCAGTTAAAAATGCATCTATACCTTGCTCAGCTGCCAATTCAATATAACCTTGACCTCCACCAGAGCACCACGCGATAGTTTTTATGGGTTTGTTGCTAGGTGCTGAAATATGCAAACATTCTCGCTCAAGAGTACTGTTTATTAGTCTCTTCAGCGCTTCACCCGAAAACTCCTCTTTAAAATGACCTTGCACCGCTACACTAAGTGGATTGCCGATTTCCAAGGGAGTAATATTATCAATCGAGAAAAGCTTAGCCAGTTGTGCGTTATTCCCTAACGTTGGATGAATATCTAACGGTAAGTGATAAGCAAATAAATTAATGTCATTCATCAATAAAGACTTAATGCGATCATGTTTCATACCGCGAATAACATACGATTCATTTTTCCAAAAATAGCCGTGATGCACAATAATGGCCTCGGCTTGCTCTTGGATCGCTTTGTCAATAAGTGCTTTAGAGGCAGTAACGCCAGTGACAATCTTACTGATCTTTTCACAACCTTGAATCTGTAGACCGTTAGGGGTGAAGTCTTTAATTTGCTCTGGCTTTAAAAGCCCTGATAAATAATGTTCTAAATCTTTGCTTAACATAGGGAAGTTACTTTTATTATTGTTGAGAATATAGGTCAGTTTTCTTTGAATTATACTTAGCTAACTTAGTTAGATTGGTCATTACCAACCCGTCGTTTTTGTGAACGTAAACTGGTGACTTTAACGGGTCTAAATTCTGGTCGTATTTGCCATTTAGGTTTAATAGGGGTTAAAGGCAATACTCGCTTTTTAGCAATAATGACATACACAGAGCCTAATGCAGGTAAATAACTCTTCGCAAAATTATGCCAAGAGCCTTGCAAGCTCTCTGTTGATATATTGCCGGTGAGATCGCTATGTAAACAACGTTGGTCCGCTAAAATTTCAAAGCCCATCAAGTGAAGCCAGTCTTTAACACGCATTGGAGAAAAGAAATGTTCATTCCATGGCGTTTTACTTCGCCTATAGGGTAATAAGCGGTTCAAACCAACAAGGCTAACCGGATTAAAACCAGTTAATACTAAATAACCATTAGGGATTAAGACTCTATTTGCTTCACGTATGACATGGTGAGGGTCTAGAGAAAACTCAAGTGCATGACTTAATAAACAAACATCTACACTATGTTCCTGAATGGGTAAATCATCAATATCACCCACAATATTACCTAGGCCATCTTTACCACAAAGGCTAACCTGGTGATTGATACTGCAATCGGGTATCGATATTTCACTACTCAACGCACCTAACTTGACCAAGTGATAACCAAAGAATTTTTGCCACCAGGGGGACAATTCTTGTTCAATCGCTTTTTTGATCACTTCGCCATTAGGCAATGATTGCCATGAGTTAGGGTAATGAGGTTGGCGAAAAGCTAACGCTGGTTTCATAGAGTCTTCTTTTAGGCGTATAATGAGATATTATTTAATACAAGCAGCGTAAAATCTTCAAGTATAATCGCTGCCAAGTAAATTAAGTATATACCTAAGCCACTTGAAGATGCTAGTTCCAGGATGGTTTGGGTATATAACAAACTCAAGGTAAAAACTCATATGTCTAAAACTCAACATAGCGTTACCGCAATCAAGGCATTTAACGATAATTACATATGGGCAATATCGAGCGGTATCAATGAAAAAATTGCGCTTGTTGACCCCGGTAATGCACAAGTTTGCATAGATTACTTACAAAGTAACAACTTGACCTTATCAGCTATTTTAATTACTCATCATCATAGTGACCATGTTGGTGGTATCAAAAAATTACTTGAATTTGCTCAAGGGGAATCTTGGACCGTCACCGTTTATGGCCCTGCTTCTGAAAAAATTGCTCTGCTTGATGTCAAACTAAAAGAAAATGATACCATTAACTTAACAGAGCTAAATTGCCAATTTACTATACTTGATTTACCCGGCCATACCAACGGACACATTGCCTATCATAATAGTGAACTATTATTTTGTGGCGACACTTTGTTTTCAGGCGGTTGTGGTCGTTTATTCGAAGGAACACCAGAGCAAATGCATCACTCTCTATCAAAGTTAGCAGGTTTATCTGCTGATACCTTGGTCTATTGTGCCCATGAATATACTCAGGCGAATTTAGCGTTTGCTTTAACGGTTGAACCTAATAATGCTGAGTTGAATAACTATGCAGAGCAAGTGAAATCATTACGCCATAAAGGCAAATCAACCATCCCCAGTACTATTAAATTAGAGCGACAAATCAATCCTTTTTTACGTTGCCATAAACAAGCGATAAAACTCGCGAGTGAAAGCTACAGTAAACAATTGCAAACGAGTGATAGTGATGTTTTCTCAGTGATTAGAGCATGGAAAAATAATTTCTAGGCCTTTTGCTGTCGCTTTTTAACATTATTCTCATCAACTCTTTACGCAATTAGTCGTGGCTTCTATTTTTAACTATTAAATAATTATGCTAATCTGCTGAATCATTTTTTTAATTCCCGCTAATTTTACTGGTTATTCATGAAGTATTTATTATTACCCGCTGTTGTTATGTTAGCTGGCTGTCAAAGCCTTTCCCCGAGTAACGAAAGCATCGTTGCCAATAATCAGGAATTGCAAATTGAAGTTGCAGATCCTATTGAAATCAATCAAGCCTTGTTAGCTGATGAAAGCATTGATGTTATCCATCCTATCGCTGATGTTGACTTCACGTTAAAAGATTCAAAAGCAATTGATGAAAATAATATTTGGCCACGAATTCAAAGCCAACTTAGCTTTGACATTCCTGAACAAAAGCGACTTGTATCTCAACGGAATTGGTACGTCAAACACCCGAGTTATTTGAAGCGCGTAGCGAAACGTGCTGAGCCATTTCTTTATTATATTGTTGATGAATTAGAAAAAAACAACATGCCGATAGAACTGGCATTATTACCTGTTGTAGAGAGTGCTTTTGATCCCTTTGCCTATTCTCATGGCCGTGCTTCAGGTATGTGGCAATTTGTTCCTGGTACAGGTGACCGTTTTGGTATGAAGCAAAACTGGTGGTACGACGGCAGACGTGATGTCATTGCTTCGACTGAAGGCGCTATTAAGTACCTAAAATATCTTAATAAATTTTTTGATGGCGACTGGATGCTTGCACTAGCGGCATACAATTCAGGTGAAGGCCGTGTAAGAAATGCGGTTAGAAAAAACAAGCGCTTAGGCAAACCTACTGATTTTTGGTCACTCGACTTACCAAAAGAAACACGTGCTTATGTGCCAAAACTATTAGCCCTTGCCGACATAATAAAACGCCCACAAGACTTTAACCTGACTTTATACCCAATCGATAATAAGAGTGTATTGAGCCAAGTGGACATAAAATCTCAGCTCGATTTAGCCAAAGCAGCCACATTAGCGGGTTTGTCTTTAGCTGAATTACAGCGTCTAAACCCTGGATTTAATCGTTGGGCAACAGATCCTGATGGACCTCATCGTTTATTATTACCTTCACATACTGTAGAGAAATTTGAGCTAGGTCTAAATAAACTCAGCAAGAATGATCGCTTAGCATGGCAACGTTATAAAATTAAAAGTGGTGACAACTTAGGTGTTATCGCTAATAAATTTAACACCCGCGTTGATTTAATCCAGCAAGTAAATAATATCAAAGGTAATCAGATTAGAGCAGGTAAACATTTACTTATTCCTGTTGCAGCAAAGTCTCTAGATAGTTATGTTTTCTCTAAAGAGCAGCGTATAGCCAAGAAACAAAGTAGACCACAAAAGGGCCGTAAGGTTACTCACACGGTAAGATCAGGTGATAACTTATGGGATTTAGGCCGTAAATATAAAGTGGATGGCAAAAGCATTGCTAAATGGAATGGCTTTGCTCCACGAGACTCATTAAAACTCGGTCAAAAACTGGTGATTTGGCAAAAAGAAACCAGCAAAACAAGTTACGCTAACGTAAAAGCAGGCAATAATGTTGAAAATGCTATTATGCGTAATATCACCTATAAAGTTCGCCGAGGTGACTCATTTGCTCGTATAGCAGATAAATTTAATGTGCGTATTAGTGATATTGAGCGATGGAATAAATTAGATAGAACAAAATATTTGCAGCCGGGACAGCGATTAAAGTTATCAGTTGATGTGACAAATAATATCTAAGAGCTTGTTAAAGTATAAAAGCGCATTCATTGAAAAACGAGCATTAAGCTCGTTTTTTGTTTTCTGCTGCAAACATTCTCAGACCTGTTATAAACGTTGACTAGTGAAGTCGACAAAAATACGTTGCTCTTGCTCTGCACGTGTAACGGTAACCCATAAGCGCCAAACCATCTGTTCTTCGGTGCAATTAGCTAATAGGGTGCTAGCTAAATAACTATTAGCCTCTTTAACTTTCTCAAAGAATACTGGTACCTTACCCATAAACATATCCCTACCTTCAAGATATGCTGATACCTTAGTTATATTCGATTGCACCGTTTTATTTGGCAGTTGACTTAGCTCAATGACAAAAGGCAGCTCGGTTTTTATTTTATCTGACAACTGTAGTTGAGAGAACTTGATACTAAAGTCGGCAAGTTCTGTGGTTATTTTACATTTGCTTTGACTTTCAATACATTGCGGCAATGACACCTGTTGCGCTAATAACTTGTCCTGTTCATCCACAGGTTTACAGGCACTAATAAGTAATGAAATTGTCATAAGGAATAAAGGTTTAAACACGATAAAAGTCCGTTGCATTGAAAGTTGTTATTATCTCCTAACGCCCGTAAACTAGCTAGTCTTAGTCTCAATACATTAAGTAATACCGCCAAGTAGAATGTTCTTATCAAATAAAGCAGTAAAGCGACCAAAAGAAAAAGCTGAAACAAAAGCAACATCGCGCTATGTTGACTGTAACAACTGCTCAATGCAGTCTGTCTGTCAGCCTATTGATTCCGGCAAACAAACGTTTAATTTAGCCAGCAACTATTTAACCCGCAGAATTGAATTAAATACTGAACACGAGACTTCAGCTAACTTAAATCAAACAGCTGACACAAGGTTATTTGAACAAGCAACGCCCTTAACGGCAATATTTGCCGTATGCTCAGGCACCTTTAAATTATGTCAGCATAATGAAGACGGCATCGAAAAAGTGGTGGGATTTCGCTTTCCTGGCGAGCTCATGGGTGAAGACGCTTTATTTTTAGAGAAATATAATTACAGCGCCATTGCATTAGGTGAAAATTCGGTTTGTGAAGTTTTTATAGAGCAACTCTCTGCTTGCGGTAAGTTGGCCCCTGAAGTGCAGCAGAATTTAATCCATTTACTAACCAAGCAAAGTTACCAGCAACAACGTAATACTCAAGCGCTTATTGGGAAAAAATCCGCCGAGTCCTTACTTGCAGCATTCTTGCTCAATGTTTGTAGTCGTAACGCTAAACACTCTGGCAGTGAAACTGAAATAGAATTAAATATTAGTCGTCAAGATATCGCCAATTTCTTAGGAATTCGCCGTGAAACGTTAAGCCGTATATTGTCAAAGTTCCAACAACAAACACTTATCAGCCTTGAAAGGAAAAAATTGACCATATTATCTATTGATGAGTTGAAGCGTATATCAAATAGCTAATAACGCTTTGTGATTTACCCCAAGAAAACCTCTAATAACTTATCCTTATAATTCTTCAATAGCCCTTCCAAGGACAGCTAAGGGTATTTAGACTCTTGTTTTTTAAAAATACGACTATAATACTTGCTAAGCTATTGAGTTACTTTTATCTTTTATTGATCATTTAATATCCACAAAGCATTTATGGGCAATTCTGTTTTATTGATCTACATCAAATTTAAACGTGCATAGTTGTTGATTTATATCCTCTGCAAAGGGTAAAATTGCTAGGATTTTGACACATTTGCTTACAGGCGTGTGACATATATCACAGCTCATTGAGCAAACACATAGAGTTAGTATAAATTGTGTCCTATGCCTAAGATTTTTATCACCTTTGGGTATTACAGCAAGAGATACTATCGATTAATAATAACACTGCGGAATTCTAAACATGACCACAAGTAATACGTCAGCGGTAGACTACAACTTCGATGTTGTACGTCAATTTACTGTAATGACTGTAATCTGGGGAATCGTTGGTACACTCGTAGGTGTACTTATCGCGGCACAATTAATTTGGCCTGCGTTAAACTTTGATACACCTTGGTTAACCTACTCCCGTCTTCGTCCACTTCATACTAATGCTGTAATTTTTGCTTTTGGTACAAGTGCTTTATTTGCCACGTCTTATTACGTTGTGCAACGTACCTGTCAAGCGCGATTATTTGGCGGTAAATTAGCAGCCTTCACCTTCTGGGGTTGGCAAGCAGTGATTGTCGCTGCCGCTATATCTTTACCTTTGGGTTATACCACATCAAAAGAATACGCTGAGCTAGAGTGGCCTATCGATATTCTTATTGCTGTAGTATGGGTTTCGTACGCAATCGTTTTCTTTGGTACCTTAATCAAACGTAAAACGTCACATATTTATGTAGCTAACTGGTTCTTTGGTGGTTTCATCATTACCGTTGCAGTGCTTCACATTGGTAACTCAATGGCAATTCCTGTTTCAGGTATGAAGTCATACTCACTCTATTCTGGCGCTATCGATGCCATGATGCAGTGGTGGTATGGTCATAACGCCGTTGGCTTCTTATTAACAGCTGGTTTCCTAGGTATGATGTATTACTTCGTACCAAAACAAGCTGAACGTCCAGTTTATTCTTACCGTTTATCTATTGTTCATTTCTGGGCATTAGTTTCTTTATACATTTGGGCTGGTCCTCATCACTTACATTATACTGCACTTCCTGATTGGGCTCAGTCAGTAGGTATGGTTATGTCTATCGTATTATTCCTTCCTTCATGGGGTGGTATGATCAACGGTATCATGACGCTTTCAGGCGCTTGGCATAAACTTCGCCATGACCCTATTTTACGTTTCTTAATTGTTTCGTTATCTTTCTATGGTATGTCTACCTTTGAAGGCCCAATGATGGCAATTAAATCAGTAAATGCTTTATCGCATTACACTGATTGGACTGTTGGTCACGTACATTCAGGTGCGCTAGGTTGGGTAGCTATGGTTTCAATTGGTGCTATGTACCACTTAATCCCTATCTTGTTTAACCAAGGCCGTATGTACAGCATGCGTCTTATTAACATTCATTTCTGGTTGCACACAGCAGGTATCGTACTTTATATCGTAGCTATGTGGATCTCAGGTGTTATGCAAGGGTTAATGTGGAGAGCAGTAAATAGCGACGGTACGTTAACGTATAGCTTTGTTGAGAGCTTAACGGCCTCTTACCCGTTCTACTTCATCCGCTTCTTAGGTGGTGTGTTAGTTGTTGCCGGTTTCTTATTAATGGCTTACAACATGTTCAAAACAATCGGCGCTAAAGACGGAAGTCTTAAGCCTGTTGAAGCAGCTTAAGGAGAACACACATGAAAAATTCACATGAAAAAGTTGAAAAGAATGTTGGCTTGTTCTTCTTATTTACTGTCTTTGCTATCAGCATCGGTGGTTTAGTAGAAATTACACCATTATTTTTCCAAAAAGAATTGGCAACACCTGTTGATAATTTAAAACCGTACACAGCCCTACAAATGGAAGGGCGTGACCTTTACATTCGTGAAGGTTGTAGTAACTGTCACAGTCAAATGATTCGTCCATTTCGCGCTGAAACAGAGCGTTATGGTCACTATAGTGTTGCCGGTGAACACGTATGGGAACATCCATTTTTATGGGGTTCAAAACGTACTGGTCCTGATTTAGCTCGTGTTGGTGGTCGTTATAGTGATGATTGGCATATTGCGCATTTAACTGATCCTCGTTCAGTGGTGCCTGAGTCAAACATGCCAGCTTATAACTGGTTGAATACCAATACACTTGACGGTGAACTAACAGGCAAAAAGCTTGAAACGTTCAACTGGCTAACTCGTAACCGTAGTCATAAAGATGAAAATGGCAACGCAATTCCGCTTTATACTCAAGCAGAAATTGACGGCGCTAAAGATGCGGTTAAGGGTAAAACTGAAATGGATGCCTTGGTTGCTTATTTGCAATCACTTGGCCATGCATTGAAGTAAGCTGAGCATTATGGATTACGGAACACTCAGAGGGTTTTTTGCCCTCCTTATATTGGCGTTGTTTATTATCATCGTTGTATGGTCTTATTCAAAAAAACGTAAATCATCATTTGATGATGTAGCGAATTCTATTTTTGAAGAAGACCTTGCTTTAAAAGAGCAAGCAGCAAAAGAAGATAAAAAGCGCCCTCTCGATAAAGATAGCAAACAGGAGACGAATAATAATGTCTAGCTTCTGGAATATATGGGTTTGGGTTCTTACCCTTGGCTCACTAGTAGGTTGTTTTTTAATACTACGTATGTGCTTAAAGAACTTTGCAGGCGTTGAAGAAGGCGAGTCAATGGGTCATACCTTTGACGGTATTGAAGAGTTAAATAACCCTTTACCTAAATGGTGGAGTACGTTTTTCTTATTTACAATCGTTTGGGCATTTGGCTATATTGCACTTTATGGTTTAGGAAACTGGACTGGCCTTTTAGGCTGGAAAAGCTCAAACCAAGGTATTTTAAATATTGCCGAGTCAAAAGCTAAAACATTAGAGAACTTAAAAAAAGACTCTGGTGTATTAGTTCAGTATGACCGTGAAATTGCTGCTGCAGATGCTAAATTCGGTCCGATTTTTGAAGCTTACGCTGCGCGTAGCATTGAAGATTTGGCCACCGATGACGAAGCTTTAAAAGTAGGCCAACGTTTATTCATACAAAACTGCTCACAATGCCATGGCTCCGATGCTCATGGTACTACCGGCTTCCCTAACCTTGCTGATAAAGATTGGTTATATGGCGGTACTCCTGAAGTAATTAAAGAGACCATAATGAATGGGCGTATTGCCTCTGGCATGATGGCTTGGGAAGGCGCTTTAGGCGGCGACCAAGGTGTTAAAGAAGTTGCTGCTTACGTAATAAGCTTAAGTGGTCGCTCTGTTGACCCTGAACTTGCAAAAGCAGGCAAAGCTAAATTTGCAATCTGTGCAGGTTGTCATGGTCCTGATGGTCAAGGTAGCTTAGCAATGGGTCTACCGATGGGCGCTCCTAACTTAACAGATAATGTTTGGTTATATGGCGGTTCAAAACGTGCTATTGAAGAGTCTATCCGCAATGGTCGTGCCGGTGTTATGCCGCCATGGAAAGACATTCTTGGTGAAGAAAAAGTGCATTTAATCAGTGCTTATGTTTACAGTCTTTCTCAAGATTAATTCATAGTACAGGGTGTTTCCACCACGAGTACAGCGCGGTTGAAACCACGCCTACAAAAAACCCTTGTTACACTTTGTAACCAAGGGTTTTTTTATGTCTTTTAAATTGTTCTAAACTAGCTGCCAGTTAAGAAAAAAGGTATAATCCTGCCCTATATTCTACTGTCAAAAATAAGCTGTTTTATGAAATCTTCTTGGTACCACGAGCCTTGGGCTTGGTTAGTTTTTATTCTTCCCTTTACCGCTGTTGTCGCCGGTATTGCCACTTATATTATTGCCAATACTAATCCTGATACCTTGGTTGTTGGTGATTATTATAAGAAAGGTAAGTCAATTAATTTAGAAGTTGGCAAAGTTAAGCTAGCTCAAAAGTTAGGCATGCGCTTTGAGTTAAAACTGGCAGACAATGAGTTAATCATTAAACCAACAGGGATTGAAAAGGTCTTTCCATTAATCAATGCCAATTTTTTTCACCCAACCTTAGAAGAACACGATTTTTATTTAGCGCTAACGCCTGATGGTAATGGTCACTTTAGACATCAATTTGATCACAAGGTGACGGGTAAATGGAAATTAACCATTAGCTCTTTTGAAGGTAATTGGAAAATTCAAAACACCATCAGTTTACCGCAAAGTGAGTTTATAGAATTAGCGCCGGACCCAACTAGAGCCCAGTAAAAGCCAAATAAGACTTAAACCATATCGCGAAAGCAAGCCCTGCTTTCGCTTTAACTCGCAAAAAATTAGAAAGTAAGCCATGACCAGCAAATGTTTTCACTGTAATGAAGTTGTCCCTTCAGGGCTGACGCTTTCGGTATCAATCAACCAAATAGATCGTTCAATGTGTTGTGTTGGCTGCCAAGCCGTCGCACAAACTATTGTTGATAATGGTTTAACACAATATTACACAGTAAGAACAGAGCCCGCTCATAAAGGTCAATCGCTAGTCCCCGAGCAGTTACAAAAAAACAAATTACTTGATGAAGCTGTTTTACAAAGTGAATTTATTTTTCAAAGTACTGATCAAGGTAATACTCAAGGCAAGGATTTCAAAGAAGCAATATTAACCATCGAAGGTATTAGTTGTGCTGCTTGTGCTTGGCTTATTGAAATGCAACTCGATAAACTAAATGGTTTAGTAAATATCAACGTCAATGCTACAAGCCAAAGAGCAACAGTTAAATGGCAAGATGATACAATAAAATTGAGTGACATTTTGCTCGCCATTGAAAAAATTGGCTATCAGGCCATGCCTTTTAAAGCCAATGATGCAGAAATAAGTAATAAAAGACAAAGCAAAGCCTTTATAAAGCGCCTCGGTATTAGCGGTATTTTAATGATGCAAATCATGATGATTGCAGTAGGTTTATACTTTGGTGCTTTTGCTGATATGGCTGAGCATAATAAAGTCTATTTGCGCTGGGTGAGTTTTATTCTAACGGTACCTATCATTTTTTATGGGGCTTTACCCTTCTATACAGGTGCAATTAACGCAATTAAGGCTAAACGTTTATCTATGGATGTACCCGTTTCCATCGCTATACTGTTAGCCTTTTCCGCCAGCGCTTGGGCGACAATCACCCAACAAGGTGAAGTCTATTTTGAATCAGTCTCTATGTTCACTTTCCTGCTGCTTATCGGAAAGTTTCTAGAGTTTAGAGCACGCTCACGTGCTGCCCAAGTATCCGCTAATTTATTAAAGTTAATGCCAATGACGGCGATAAAAATTGTAACTTGTCAAACTAAGAGCAATGACGCTGGGGTAGAGCATAGTGAAGAATTAGTTGCTGCTAAACAATTAGTTAAAGGCGACTTGGTGATCATAAAGCCTGGGGAAGTTGTTCCAGCCGATGGCATTATCATTTCAGGTAACAGCCAACTTAATGAAGCTATGCTTTCAGGTGAACAGTTACCTATTAATAAAACGATAAACGATACTGTCTTTGCTGG
>Ga0209292_1003029_pt1 | contig 18785 bp, 22 predicted proteins | sample GOMGulsemesocosm_2_FD_184634 | JGI IMG/M metagenome (GOLD analysis project Ga0209292, IMG submission 184634) | Methane-oxidizing microbial communities from mesocosms in the Gulf of Mexico - GOM9C Gulf of Mexico (SPAdes) (version 2) | ecosystem: Environmental > Aquatic > Marine > Cold seeps... | reverse complement strand
ACAAACGGGATACTTTCCTTCGGCAAAACAGCCAGATCTGAAAGGTAACTTAAATATATTTAGAAAAACTATATCGTATTAAATTTCCTAAGTATTGTTTTAAATCAAAGGGTTTATACAATTAGATTTAGGTTATTGCGAGTAAGTCGTATTTAATATTTCGAAACGTAGACTGGCTATGAGTTATAGCTGTTTTAGATCTTTTTGTTTAATGGGACAAATAAAACATAATATATTTGTTGATTTTTGAAGAGTAATTTTGGGGTTAATAGTAAGGAATTAGAAAATTATTTAATGGTAGTCCTTTAGTGTTAGGTTGTGTTAATTGTCGATGAATGTTCCTAATTACCGTTATGGCTTATTTAAAATTAACAATCATAAAAAGTAGCACCGAATACACACCTATAACGTTACGTTGTCGCAATAAGTTGTTTATCGAAATAATTCTTTAGAAAATCGAGTAATAGCCGTAATTTTTTAGTGTCAGCTGTGCCGGGTGGAAATACACCGAAGACATTAATGTCACTGAGTTGAAAGTCTTCGAGTAGGCGGATCAATGTACCTGCTTTTATCTTTGGCCAAGCGTCGTAGGTTGGGATCCGGCCTATACCATGACCTCCTTCGACAAAGGCGGTACGTGCGGCGGCATTGTTAGTGCTAATAGTGCCTGCTGGTGTGACAGTGAATTCTCGCGATCCTTTTTTGAGTGTCAGATTACCCGCCGTTAATTTATAAATAACCCATTGGTGACTGGTCAACTGCGCTGGTGTAAGCGGCGTACCATATTTTGCTAAATAGTCTGGCGCGGCGCACAGACAGGTCGTTAGAGTTGCTAGTTTTTTGGCCTGTAGTCCCGAGTCTGCCAGTGGCGCCCCCCTAATGGCTAGATCGATCCCTTCTTTCATGATGTTGACTACATCATCGGTTAAAATTACATCCAATTCTATTTTCGGGTACAGAGACCTAAATTCGTTAAGCGCTGGGACTATTGTTTGCAGCCCTACATTAACGGGGCAGGTGATTTTAATCAGGCCTACGGCTTCGTTTTTAAAGTTTTCTATTTGTTGATTGGCCGCATTGGCTTGTTCAGCAATGATTTTACAACGTTGGTAATAAGCACTGCCTGCTTCGGTTAGTGCAATTGAGCGGGTAGAGCGATTTAACAACTTGACGCCCAATTGTGATTCTAGTTTTTTTAGATGATAGCTAACAACGGTGCGAGACAACTTAATATGTTTGGCCGCGCTGCTTAAGCTGCCTTGCTCTACAATTTGCGCAAAGACAACCATGCTTTTGAGTTGTTCAAATGAAAGATCCATTGAGTATGTCCGTTATGAAATTTGATTGCATCAATAATTAGACTAATGATGTTGTATTTATCTGTATTGTGCAAGTGATGAGTGAGCAATATACTAGCTTCCATTGAGACAGGACTTGATGTTGAATTACCCCTGCGGTTATTTGAACCAGTTCATCTCACAATGATCAAACATTGGTTTTTAATTTTATTGAATAAAGGTGAAACAACATGACGACTAAACATATTTTAATGGTATTAACTTCACACGACGAACTTGGTACTAGCGGCGAGAAAACTGGCTTTTGGGTTGAAGAGTTTGCCGCACCTTATTACGCCTTTATTGATGCCGGTCATCAAGTAACGTTAGCTTCTCCGTTGGGTGGACAGCCACCGATTGATCCTAAAAGTGAGTTAGATGATTTTAAAACCCCGTCAACAAATCGTTTTGATAGCGACGATAAAACGAAAGCGCTGTTGGCTGATACGGTAACATTAGCCAGCGTTTCACAAGATAACTTTGATGGTGTGTTTTATCCTGGCGGCCATGGTCCGTTATGGGATTTAGCCACAGACAGCACGTCAATTGCGTTGATCGAATCCTTTCTTGCGAACGAAAAACCTGTAGCGGCAGTTTGTCATGCCAGTGCGGTGTTTTTAGATGTTAAAGATAGCGATGGTAACTATGTGGTTGCAGGAAAAGCGATGTCTGGATTCACTAATGACGAAGAAGATGCGGTTGGCTTAACAAGTATTGTTCCATTTTTAGTGGAAGATGAATTCATTAAACGCGGCGCAGACTATCAAAAAGGTCAAGACTGGCTGCCATTTGCGGTGAAAGACGGTCTATTAATTAGTGGCCAAAATCCAGCAAGCTCTGAATTAGTCGCTCAAAAAATGATAGATCAATTAACGTAAAGATGTCCGTAAGCGTTTAAATAAAAGCACTTAAGTAAAGTACGCAGGTACAGTCGTTAAGTGCTTACATCAATAAATACGATCGCGGTAGTGAACAATAGTGAGTAAAAAGTAATATGCAAAATTTTAGTTTCCAAAACAAAACAAAAATTCATTTTGGTCAAGATCAAATTCAACAAGTCGCGCAAGAGATTCCAACGAATGCACGCGTGCTAATGATTTTTGGCGGCGGGTCGATTAAATCTAACGGTGTTTACGATCAAGTCGTTAAAAGCCTTGAAGGGCATACTTGGTTTGAGTTTAGTGGCGTTGAACCCAACCCTCGTTACGATACCTTGATGCAAGCATTGCCAATTATTAAAGAAAACAAGATTGATTATATTCTCGCCGTAGGTGGCGGCAGTGTTGTTGATGGCGCAAAATTTATTGCTGCTGCAAGTTTGTTCGAAGGTGATGAGCCGTGGGATATATTAGCTAAGCAAGCACCAATTAAACAAGCGCTCCCTTTGGGCGCTATCTTAACCTTGCCAGCAACGGGTTCTGAAAGTAACGGCAACTCAGTAGTAACAAGAGACGGCACAAAATTACCATTTGCTAGTCCGTTAGTGTGTCCTGAGTTTGCTGTGCTAGATCCGAGTGTGACATTGTCGTTGTCTGATAGACAGATTAGTAACGGCGTCGTCGATGCCTTTGTACATGTGATGGAGCAGTATTTAACAGATGATGTTAACGCCAAGGTTCAAGACCGGTTTGCTGAAGGCCTTTTATTAACATTGGTTGAAGAAGGTCCTAAAGCATTGGCCAATGAGTCACGTCTTGATATGGACGTTCGCTCTAACATTATGTGGTCGGCAACGATGGCGCTTAATGGGCTGATTGGTGTCGGCGTTCCTCAAGATTGGTCTACGCACATGATTGGCCATGAACTCACGGGATTTTATGGCATTGACCATGCACGCACCTTGTCGATTATTTTACCGAGCGTGATGGAAATTCGTAAAGAAACGAAACGTAAAAAGTTACTTCAGTATGCTAAACGCGTGTGGGATATCGCGCAAGGGACTGACGATGAAATCATCAGTCAGGCAATAACCAATACCAAAGCATTCTTTAAGCAGATGGACGTACCGGTTTCTTTGACTGAGGTTGATTTAGGTGAGAAAGACATTGATATCATCATTTCAAAGCTTCAAGCACATGGCATGACCCAATTAGGTGAAGACAGCGCAATTACACTTGATATAAGTCGTCAAATTTTACAAACAGCCCTTTAGTCTCAAACCGGCCTTATAAATTTAAGAATAGTCACTTAGGTTCAGTCGATCTGAGTGATTATCTTACAGGAATTATCATGACTCAAAATATTGTAGAAAATCGCCAAGTCGTATTGGCTTCAAGACCAACAGGTGCGCCTGTTCAGGAAAATTTCGATTTAAAAACATCACCACTTACACAACCTAAAGAAGGTGAAGTATTGCTTCGCACGGTGTATTTATCACTAGATCCGTATATGCGTGGACGCATGAATGACGCACCGTCTTACGCGCCGCCGGTGGCTATTGATGAAGTGATGGTTGGTGGCAGTGTAAGCCGTGTTGTTGTTTCAAATAACACACAATATCAAGTGGGTGATTGGGTTGTTGGCTTTGGCGGATGGCAAGATTATAGCGTGTCTGATGGCAGCGATTTATTAAACCTTGGCAGTGATGTGACTCATCCGTCTTATGCATTGGGTGTGATGGGCATGCCGGGATTAACAGCATATATGGGATTGTTAGATATTGGACAACCTAAAGCGGGCGAAACCGTTGTAGTTGCAGCAGCCACCGGCGCTGTGGGTAGTTTAGTCGGCCAGATTGCCAAACTCAAAGGTTGCCGCGTGGTAGGTATTGCTGGTGGTGAAGAAAAATGCCGTTATGCGGTTGAAACCTTGGGTTTTGATGCGTGTATTGATCATAAAAGTGCAGACATGGCGCAGCAACTTGCTCAAGCGTGTAACGATGGTATCGATGTCTATTATGAAAACGTTGGCGGCGCGGTCTTTGACGCAGTGATGCCGTTGATAAATGCTCGTGCACGTATTCCATTATGTGGCCTTATTTCACAATATAATGCGACAGAGTTACCTCAAGGTCCCGACAGAATGTCGTTATTGATGGGTACGTTGTTGGTTAAGCGTATTAAGATGCAAGGCTTTATTGTATTTGATGATTATGGTCATCGTTATGGTGAATTCGCCTCTCAAATGCAGCAATGGTTGGCTGACGGTAAAGTTATCTACAAAGAAGATGTGGTGCAAGGGCTAGATAATGCGGTAACTGGTTTTATCGGTTTATTAAAGGGTGACAACTTTGGTAAGCGCGTAGTGCGTGTTGGCCCCAGCGACCTTTAATACTTTTAGTTTATCTTTAATCAATATAGTGAGAATGACATGATTACACTCCATCATTTAAACCAATCTCGTTCTAAGCGGGTGATTTGGCTGTTAGAAGAGCTAGGTCTTGCATATACCATCGTTAATCATGCCAGAGATTCGGTGACGCAACTCGCGCCAGCGAGTTTAAAAGCGATCCATCCGCTGGGTAAAGCGCCCATTATGGTCGACGAAGATTCATTCCTTAAAGACGCCAATAAGACCGTGCTTTGTGAGTCAGGCGCTATTATGGAATACCTGTTAGAAAAAGCTGACGCTTGCTCTAAAACTGTTGATTGTCGCCCTGATAAAAATCATCCGTCATATTATAAATATTTAGAATGGTTACATTTCGCCGAAGGGTCATTAGGCTTGGCTGTGATAACCAAACTATTTATGACAATGGAAAACCGTAACGGTGACAAACCGATGGATGGTTACATCGCTAAAGAGTTAGCCATAGATTTGGGATACATTAATCAAACCCTTGCTGGGCAGCCATATTTTGCGGGGCAAGCATTTAGCGCTGCCGATGTAATGATGACAATTATGTTAGAAATAGCGCAAAATGTCGGTTTGTTAACAGACTATCCAGACATTGTTCGTTATTTAGAAAACATCACCCTACGTGATGCTTATAAAATTGCGGCGTCTAAAGGTTAACATCATTGAGTTAATTGATGAGGGCCTCTAGTTGCCTAAAATAATAGCCCTAAACCGTTTTATATTGTTTAGGGCTTTTTCATCATTGCTATAAACATCATTATAACCGTTCTAAGTTGAACCCAATCTAGTGATTTAATGATAACATTTACGACCAAATCTTTTGAATAGGCCACGGCGACAACTATCGCTGTATTGTTAACCATGAAGCAATCCATCATCCATATAGCCATTGTTGTGAAAGACTACGACGAAGCGCTCGATTTTTATGTTAATAAGCTCAATTTTACAGTGGTCGAAGACACCTACCAACCCGAGCAAGACAAACGTTGGGTCGTAGTATCACCTCCGGGGTCTAATGGCGTTACATTATTGCTAGCCAGAGCCTCAAACGAGCATCAAGGTGACTTTGTTGGTAATCAAACCGGTGGCCGGGTATTCCTATTTTTGAATACTGACGACTTTTGGCGTGATTATCATGTCATGGTCGCAAAGGGGGTTGAGTTTGTGCGAGAACCTGCTGAACAAGATTATGGCACTGTGGCTGTGTTTAAAGATTTATACGGTAACCAATGGGATTTACTGCAAATGAAAGACAATCATGTGATGGCTGGACGTGGTTAATCATTGTTAGAAAAAAGATAAAAGGTAGGAAAAACGAATGAGTTCAATGAGTGTCAATTGCCCAAGCTGTAAGACAACTAACCGTATAAGTGTTATGTCTATTGAGCAATCTCCAACGTGTAATAAATGTAGTAAAGCGTTATTAGATGGCGTGGTAGTTGAATTACTGCCTCATAATTTTCAGCCACTTAGCGCAAGTCAAACACCGTTAATTGTGTTTATGTCAGGCCCGAATTGCAGTATTTGTAAATCATTTAGTGACATCTTTAGTGCCAGCGCAAAACAACATGCTAACAAAGTACGTTTTGCGCAAGCTTATTTACCCAATAATAAGGCCTTAGTGAGTAAATATAAAATCAGAGGCGTTCCTACCATCGCACTATTTCGCAAAGGTAAATTACAAGGCATGGTGAATGGCGGTATGCGTAAGAATGAATTAGCGCAGTTTATTAAAAGCTCGCTGGGATAAGTGATTGCTTAGGCCAACCCAAAGCTAGATTTTATTGCGTGGAAAGCTGACACAAAGGTAAAGAGTATGATGCTGTGCCATGTACTCTACACAATAAATTCTGATTAACTTTGTGTAAATATAGAGCTTTGACAACTAACATTTTAATACTTATTGTTAGCGCTAATTTAAACTCCATCTTCGTTACTATCGTGAGATAAGGAATATTATGCCGTTCACTCCATTCCATATGGGCTCAGGAATTCTTATTAAAGCATTACTCCAAGGTAGTTTCAGCTTAATGGTATTTGGTTGGTCTCAAATAATTATGGATCTCCAACCATTATGGGTATTGATAAGTGGGGATGGACACTTGCATGGTTTTTCTCATACATTTATTGGCGGGTCATTATTAGCTGTTATCTCTGCTTTGTCAGGTAAATACCTTTCTGAATTTGGTTTAACTATTATCGGTATATCTAAAAAATACCAGCCAATTAATATTTCTTGGGTCGTCGCATTTGTTAGTGCATTCGTTGGGTGTTTTAGTCATGTCATTCTTGACGCTATTATGCACTCAGATGTTCAACCTTTTTATCCAATTACGTTAAATAACCCAATGTTGGATTATTTGTCTATTGCTAGTCTTCATAAGTTTTGTTTATATACAGGGCTAATCGGTGCTGCAATATTTTACGTCGTGCAATGGCGTAATCGCAAACCTAATAATGGTATTTAAACCGAACTAAAACAGAGCTAGATTTTACAGAGAGGCGCGTTTTTTAACGTAAATCAATCAAAAAATAATGGCTGTTCTTCTTAAATGATTAATTCTACAGCCTCGTTATGTACCTAGGATGGTCATGAGTAAACTCTTAATTTTCATTGCTTTATTTTTGTCATTATCGTTGAATGCAGAAATCATTCATAAGAAATCACCAGAGGGTGATTTTTATGCTTATATTCCAAACGAAACGCCAAAAAACATACTAGTTATTGCACACGGTATGCTTTCAAAAAAAGATAAAGCCTCTGATGTGGCTAAGAAATATATTTCCCGTTGGGTACGTTATGCCGATGAATATGGTCTCTTGCTAATTGCACCTGTATTCGACACACCTCGTTTTGGCAATCTTGGCGGTGGCTTTGGAGGTTATCGAAACCTATTTGGGAAATACATATCTGCTGATACATTTGTAAATAAAATCGTTAATCGTTATTCAGTAAAAACTAGCTCTGGTAGTAACCGATTTTATTTGTATGGGCATTCCGCTGGTGGACAGTTTGTTAATCGTTATGTTGTAACCCATCCTGAAAAAATAATTCGAGCAGTTATCAGTGCGGCTGGTAGATATAGCTACCCAAACAAATCCAGCGAATGGCCGTATGGAGCAGGTAATATGTCAAAAACTTTAAAATGGAAAGATGGCACTAAAAAACGAGTTCACATTACAAAGCCTCTACGGAACTATGCGTTAGCCGCAAATAAAGTCTCTATAGTCATAGGTAGCAAAGATACTAAGGCGCAGCCTAAGAGGCCTGCTCATATTGGTAAAACTCGTATCGAAATAGCGAATAGTTGGGCTAATCAAATGAACCAAAATGCAAAGCGTTATGGAATTAAAGGCAATGTCAATGTGTACATTATACCTGGTATTGACCATAGTTCATCGAGACTAACCCCGCATTGTGTGAAAACATTGTTTGGTGGCTCAGGTACATAACAAACGACTATGGTGTCAATAGTTTGTTTTCAGTAGTATTTACGTTCCACATGGCTTCATCTCTTAACATCGAATTTAGGATGACTACCATCTTTCTGATCAAAGGGGTCAGAACAACTTGATCCCTTTCCGGATAAACCTGAACCAAGCTATTTGTGACTGTTCCAAATCAGTTTTAGTAATCCTTGTTACCCTTGTATGCCCATCAAATTGACTTCTCTAATTAATATTGCAATTACCAGATAAATCATTGAAATAAGGAATGAAATATATTAATGTTTTTAATTGATAATTATTGGCTGTGAACAATTAATCCTACAACCTCGTCATGTTTTAGGACATATTTAACTTTAGGGAATTCATCAATGCAAGCAGTAATGGAAGCAATAAGAGACTCACTTCTTGATATATTTACTTTACTATTATCTATCATTCTTACGATATTTTTATTCGTAGGGGCTGGTTTGGATTTTACAAAATTATTTAGTATATTATCAGATGATTTTTCAATTTCAGTTAGCCTGTTGTTCATAATTAGCATGTATGGCATTGATAAAATTTCTAATAAATTGATCATGTGTGCTGTAGGTCTCACTCAAAAAAACATAATGTCCGACAGCTAACACTGTCACAGTGTTTTCGCAAACAACAAAAACTGCCAAGGGAAAGGCAATAATATTACTTATATATTTTTCAAGTAACGAGTGTTAGTCGAATATAATGGTTTTGATCAAAAGAGTCTGAACAGCTTGATCTCTTTCCGAATAAACCTGAACCAAGCTATTTGTGACTGTTCCAAATCAGTTTTAATCATCCTTGTTTGCCTTATACCCATCAAACTAACTTCTCTAATAAATATTGCCAATAACCTGATAAATCATTGAAATAGAGAAGGAACTCTATTATTGTTTTATCATTAAAAATTATTGGCTGAGAACGATTAATTCTACAGCCTCGGTATTTACTAAAGGGATTAAATGGAAACTCTACTGTTAGCAGATAATTTATCAGCATCGGAACAAGTCGCCAAATGGTATTTTGACGAATGGATTTCAAAAATGTCTGATGTTTCAATTGAGGATGTTATTGAACAAACAACGAAATATACCAGCAGATCCGGCGCACCAATGATTGTATTGGCAAAATATGATAATGAATTAGCTGGGGCAGCGCAGCTCAAAGTTCGAGAAATGGACATTCGACCTGAATATGAACATTGGATTGGTGGTGTTTATGTGAGGGCTAATAGCCGCGGAAAAGGTGTCGGTTCGATACTCGTTCGGGAAGTAATTAATCGCGCAAAAGAAGCTGGGATTTCAAAACTATATCTTCAAACTGAAAGCCTTACTGGAGGCATGTACTTAAGGCATGGGTTTAAACCTATTGAACAAGTTAATTATAAAGGCTACGACGTATTGGTCATGGTAGCTGAACTCAGTGCATGACAAACACATCAATCTGACGTCTAAACTGTCCAATATAAATGGAGCAAAGGATCAGAACAATTTGTTCCCTTTCCTTACAAACCTGAGACATTATATTTATGTCTGACTCAAATTTTGTCCCTTCTATGGCTGTTAAGGCCACAGATCGAGAAGTTTTATAACATACACATTAAATAAGCCCAGTTAGATGTGTAGGGGATTTAAACCGCAAGGATGTTACTCGGCTGCATGGTACCAATGATCACGGATATAAATTATTTTTTTATCTTTGAAACTAAATATGGCTAAACGGGGAGGGGTTTCTATCACTTTACCTGTTTTAACGTTGAAGAAGCGATCCACTTTCTCTACTGCCGCATAATTGTGGCCATGAATGATTTTTTTTACTAGTGCAAATGCCTCTTTAGGGTTATTAAACCCACCTTTTCTCATCGTACCTGTAAATGCATTTCGCCAGCCTGCTTTATCAAAATCAGCTTGATATTCAGGGTGTAAATAATTTACGTCTGCATGCAAAGAATTAAGAAACTGTTCTATATCATCAGCCGTAGATCCTTTGGCTAGAATATTATCAATTCCTTTATAATAAGCCGTTATAAGTTGTGTCTGGCAACTGTTGTCGCATACTTCATCGGCTGCTACATTAGTTGTTAATATGAAGCAAGATAAAAGCCCCAAAATAATTTTTCTCATTGAATTCTCCGTGATGAATATTAAAGCGACGTTGTTTCGCATTATCTTTTTAGCAAAGTATATTTCAAATAAACTAACTAATCTAAAAAATAATAGTCGCCCACTTTAAGCCGAACAATCGAATCTGACTTGCGACCCATAGTTAGATTCATACTCTAATAGCGCAGTAATAAATAGATGAAATCCCCAATCTGTAAACAAGCGAAGTTTATTGTGGCTGCGCAGTAGCACGGATATTTGCTTTTAGGTATAATCGCCACAAATTTTTAGTGAGATTACATTGTGGTTGATACGCTGTTTTATAATATTGTTGTTCCAATTCTTGGATTAGCGCCATTTGTGGCGTTGTCTATTATTTGTTTGATCCTTAAATATGGTCAATTATGCCCTGGGCAGCATAGTCGTATTCAAGGGGAGCTCATTACAATTTGGACCGTACTATTTGTTTCAATGATGATGGCCGTAGAAACAGACCTTCCAGTTTCAATCCTTGTAATAGGAGCCATTGGCGGTGTTTACGGTATTTTGTTAAGCATTTGGCAAGGTAAATTACCCAATAAACGTGCCATTCCAGATAAAGCTATTTATGGGTCTTTAGTCCCCATTGCTATTTACGCTGCCGGCGTACTACTTAATCAAGAAAGCCTATTCATCATTTTTCCTATGTTAGTAACAGGCGCGATATTGGCACAGTTAATTTTGGTTAAAGCTAAACATCGTCTTGAAGCATTTAATAAACTATTACCTGTGGTAGGCGTCTCGCTCAGTGTCATTAGTTTATGCGTGCTAGGGTTTGAACTAGCGACGTTAAACGATCCAGCCTTATTAGAGACTGTTTTGAGTCAAGTGTATTGGTACTTTACCTTCCTAATCATTGGCATAATTCTTTGGTTATTACCCATATTTTCAGGCGATCCACAAAGTTATACTTTGCTCGGTGTAGCCACCTTTTTAATATTAATTTCACAAATATTGATCTATGAAGTTGTTGTTATTATTCAATAAATTCAATTGTTATAGTTTTGTGATAATTACCACATAGTTTTGCGATATTTGCTTTCTATGATTGAGTTAATACTTAATCAAAGGAAGCAAGAACATGAATAATAAAAAGACATTACTAACTACAAGCATTGCTGGTCTGATCGCACTTTCAGGCTTTTCTGCTACCGCTGCAGAACTAAGCATTAAAATAACTAACCTAACTCACGGTATTGCATTCACTCCATTTCTTGTTGCTGGTCACGACAGTGATACTCATCTGTTTCAAAGCGGCACCGCTGCATCTGTTGCTTTAGAAGCAATGGCTGAAGGTGGTGACATTTCAGGTTTATCATCGCAAGTTGATGCCGCTGGAGGTTATAAAGTTGAAAATCCTGCTGCTGGTTTATTAATGGCAGGCGCGTCAACCGATTGGTTTGACCTTGATACTAAAACTGGCACACATTTATCATTAACAGCTATGTTATTACCTACAAATGATGGGTTTGCTGGTGTTGATGGTTGGAAAATTCCAACAACAGCTGGTACCTATACTATATTAGTCAATGCATATGATGCAGGCACTGAAGCAAATGATGAGTTAACGGCTAGCATCCCTCAAGCCATACCTACAAATTCTGGTGGCACGGGCCTTTCTGCTGTAGAGACTAATATGTCTGTGCATATCCATCCTGGTAACGTTGGTGACGATTCTGTTAGTGACGGAAAAAGTGACTTAACTAATACAGTTCATCGTTGGTTAAACCCTGTTTTAAAAGTAACTGTTACTGTTAAATAAGGAGAGCATTATGAATCAATTATCAAAAACTAAAAAATCGCTTATCGCTCTGGCCTGCCTATCAGCAGTGACTTTAGCGGGTTGTGGTGGTAGTTCAAATTCAACAACACCAACGCCTACTCCAACGCCTACTCCAACACCAGCTCCGACACCTGCACCGACTTTTGAATATGAAGTTACGGTGACTAACATTATGAGTAATCAGCCATTATCGCCAATCACATTATTGACGCATAAAGATGATTACAAACCGTTTACTGTCGGTACAGCAAGTGATGCAGCATTAGAATTATTAGCTGAAGGTGGTGACAATAAAGAGGTGCTCGCAATGGCTGCTGTCATTGATAAAGCGAGTGGTGATGCACCATTGGGGCCTGGCGCAACGTATATGCACACCTTGGTAACAAAAGAAACAACGTTAAATTTGTCAATTTTATCTATGTTGGTGAATACAAATGATGCTTTCACAGGTCTTAATAGCCACGACCTTACCAGTTACGACGTGGGTGATATCAAATCCTTTAAACTTAATGTTTATGACTCAGGTACTGAAGCCAATACTGAGAGTGCAGGCACTATGCCTGGCCCCGCAGATAATGGTGAAGGATTTAACGCAGCGCGTGATGACATTATTGATTTGGTGACTATGCATCAAGGAGTTGTTAGTAAGGATGACGGTTTAACCGATTCTGTACTTGACGCTAATCATCGTTTCGATAATTTGGTGGCGACGGTAAGTATTAAACGTATAAAATAAAAAGGAAACAGCATGAGCCAGCGTATATTAATTGTCGAAGATGAAGTCGATTTAGCAAACTTGATTGAGATAACGTTAATAGGCGCTGGCTTTAGTGTGTCTAAAGCTAATGATGGTAAGACAGGACTTAAATTAGCCCTCAGTGGTGATTTTGATTTAATCATGCTCGATATCATGTTGCCCTTTGTAGACGGCCTTGAAATTTGTCGTCAGGTTAGAATAAAAGACGCATCAACACCTATTATGATGTTGACCGCTCGTGATACGGAAACTGACCGTATTATGGGGTTAAATATGGGTGCTGATGATTATTTAACGAAGCCTTTTAGTATTAGAGAGTTGGAAGCACGCATTAAAGCCATGTTTAGGCGGGCACAATTAACGACCCAAGAACAACCAGAATCTCAAGATCTCATCTTCGGTGATTTGGCGATAGAGCCAGAACGCCACAAAGTTAGTTATAAAAATGAACCCATAGAATTAACGTCAACGGAATTTGACCTAATCCATTTCCTCGCCAAAAATCCTGGACAAGTATTTAGCCGCAGTCAGTTACTAGATTCTGTGTGGGGCTATAACCATTTAGGTTACGAACACACGGTTAACTCTCATATCAACAGATTACGTTCTAAACTAGAAGCCTGCGTTAATTTACCCAAGGTGGTGCATACCATTTGGGGCGTCGGCTACAAATTTGAATACTTATAAGGCACATCCCATGAATTTATTTAAACGGCTAACCAGTCGTCTTATTATTTTGTTTGTCATTGTTTTTGTCACCATAGCCATGACATTTTTGTGGTTCATGGGCAATTCGAGCCGTAGTTTTGAACAACAAGCCACACAGGCATTACATGAGGAACTTGCTGCTCACATGCTGCTTGAAACGCAGATTTTACGCTTTGGTGAAATTGATCCTGCGGCACTAGAGCATACTTTTCATAATATGATGTTGCTTGGTCCTGCGTTTGAAATATATGTGACTGACAAGCAAGGAAAGTTACTGGCTTATTCAGCGGAAGAATCAAAAATAAAACGTAAGCAAGTCAGCTTAACGCCGATCAAAGAATTTTTAGGCGAGGGGACTCAGTTTCCATTAGTGGGTGATGATCCTCGACACCCGACGCGTCAAAAAATATTTTCAGCAGCCCCTATTCTTCATGATAATACGTTGCAAGGTTATCTATATGTCATTATAGGCTCGGAATTAGAAGATAAAATAATAGCTAACTTAACCAATAACAAATTGTTGAGTGAAACCCTTATCTTGGTGATTTCTGCACTGATGTTTGCTTTATTAGTGGGGGTTATTTTAATTTGGCTCATTACAAGGCCACTAACTAATTTAACGGCCTCTGTACTCGAATATGAGCAACAGCAACTCTGGCAAAAAGGTAAAAAAATATCATTAATCCAAAATAATACATCGTGGCTCAGTAGCGTCGAAGAAGTTCAGTTAGCGGGCGTGATTGAAAACATGTCACTGAACATTGCCAATCAATTTGAGCAGCTAAAAATTAAAGATATTCAACGTAAAGAACTATTGTCTTATATCTCTCATGATTTAAGAACGCCGCTGTCATCACTCACAGGATACATAGAAACATGGCAGAGCCGATTCTCTAAAACCAGTGATAAAGACAGCGTGCATTATATTGAAGTGGCTCATCGTAATGCTATGGTATTAAGTGGCTTAGTAGAACAAGTTTTCGAATTAGCTCACCTTGAAACTGGCAGTGTTGAAGTGCACCGAGAACCCATTGCCGTTGCTGAGTTGGCACAAGATATTATGGATTCGTTTGCGCTGCGGGCTCAGGATGCCGGTGTGACATTAGATGTTAGCCCAAAGGATACTTCTTTACAGGTTGATGCGGACATTGCCAAGCTTGAACGGGTTTTTGGTAATTTAGTCGCTAATGCAATTCGCCATACACCGCCGGGCGGTAACATTGTCATTCGATTTAGTTCGGTGACTTTTGATAATCAAGAAAAAGTCCACATTACGGTACAAGACAGCGGTATTGGTATTGCAAAAGATCAATTGCCTAGAGTATTTGAAGCACATTTTAGAGCGAGTAATAAGGTTGACAGTGAATCAGGTAATGCAGGCTTAGGTTTGGCCATTGTTAAAGCGTTATTAGCGCTTCATCACAGTGATATTGAAGTGGCCAGTAAAGAAAAAGAGGGAACCAGTTTTAGTTTTTACTTACCTAGATATCAGATAGCGTAATAATTTTATATATTATGTGTAGAGGATAAAAAGAGGCATAGAGCCTCTTTTTTGATTGTTTTATATCCGGTTACACACCTTAACTACTTATGAAACCCTTCGTAAGCTTCAAATCCACCATCAAGTGAATAGACTTCATCGAATCCGCGTTCAACTAGAAATTGTGCAACGCCTTGGCTGCTGATACCGTGGTAACAACAGACTACTAATGGATCATCCATATCGATGTCAGATAAGTGTTGTTCTAAATTCCCTTGATTTAGGTTAAAAGCCCCATCAATTTTATTTAGAGCGTAAGACTGTGGGTCTCGGGTATCAACGACATTAACATTTGTTTTATCTTTTTTTAGCTGCTCAAACTGAGCAACGCTTAGGTGTTGGTACGACATTCTTGTTCCTAATAGGGTTTAAATCGTTCGATATTAGCCATCAGATCAATCAGTGATTGAAATGATAAATGGCCGTTTGTTTGTCTCATATAATTTTTATCAAAGAAGCGATATTGACCCTGTCTGGTAATTTCGGTGATGTTACCTTCTTGATAAAGAGAAAAGTATTGTGCATCACCTAAATAAAGCATATCGCTACTTTGAGTGCTTGTTAGAGAATACCCGATACTAAAATCTGACACCGGATTACCACAATTAAAGTGAGATTTGAGCAGGGTTGGCAACATGTCATAGTGCGAAGTCACTTTATTAACCGTTAAAGGCACAATGTTAGGGCCAGCAACCACCATGGGAACGTGAAGATTAACCTGAGAGTAAACTGATTTTGATTGCTGATAAATCGTCGTTAAATCAGCACCTCGATTAGCTGTTACAACCACCGTGGTATTTGATAAATCAATATTAGTGAGTATTTTACCAAGCAACTTGTCGGTGTAATGCAGTGAATTAATGTATTGCGTTGCGAGAATTCGTTGGGGCGCACTTGTAAAAGGAGCAACGGTCTCATCGAAGGTTAACAATGGATTATGTCCGACACTCAACTGCTGACTGGCATACAGAGTTATGTCACCATAAAATGGGTCAGCATTATTTGAATTTACCCAAGCGAGCAACGCATCTACGTTATTGTTATCAACGATTGAACTATCATTGTCTTGAATATTAGCTACATCAATACCAAAGCTTTTTCGCTTGCTGTCATTGGTTAATTCTATTAGTGGGCTTGATAATTTTTGCTTAACAAATGCAGGGCGATAAATAGCTGGGATGCCAGTTTGTAAGCTAAATACGGCATCTTCTGGATTTAAAGAACTCGTTATATGCTGCTTTGCGAAGATACCTTGTTGACCTAGTTTATAGAGGTTAGGCATTATTTGCGGCGTAACCAATGCGCTATTTGCCGTATCTATGGTTATTATCAGCAGGTTTTTATCTGTAGGTACACGACACTGCAATGGGTTTAATGGGTAATCAACCGCTTTTGCACTGCTGTTTAAAATCATTTGTGACTGATGTTTTTCATCTATCCAGCCGTGTTTTTTGATGAAGCTGCGGGCTGTAGATTGATGTGAAAATGGGAACATGCGATCAAAAGCTAATACAGGGCGATAAATAACAGCGTCTGCCCAAATATGAATGAGGTGGCTAATGACAAACATTGCCGCAAAACCCAAGGCTAAACGATTACCAATGTCACGTTCCCTGAGAACATGCAAACGTTTCCAAATAAGGTTGGCGATGGTAAGTTCAACAATTAATAGCGCCACTAAAAATAGCGTTATTGAGCTCCAACCAATGGTGTTGTTAAGATTAAATCCTTTGAGGTCAAAGGCCAGTAAGTTGAAATGTAATTGATAATTTTGATAAACACTGCCATCGATTAACAGCGCGACAATAATAATGGTAGCAATTACGGCGCTCAATCCTCTAAGGATTTTGGAATAGGGGGCTATAAACGTGAGGGGGAATAAAATAACAATATAAGAAATAATGCCAAGCAGCCCGAAGTGACCAATCCATGTTGATATAACATAAAATACAGAAATGAACGTCGCTTGACCTTCTGCAGCAAAAATATAACGAATAGCCATTAACATGGCCAACAAAATATTGGCAAACATAAACCAATGTCCCCAGCTTATTAACCTAGAAACTCGATCTTTATAAGAATTTGTATTGTCTACCATAGTAAATTCGGTCTATTTGAATTAAATCTATTAATAATCAGAAGATTATCACATGAGGATATTGTTGGCGCAAGCAATCAGCCACTTACGCCAATGCAATTAGTGCATTTTTACGTCAATTGAACTTTCTAATGCTTTAGCAAAACTTGCCGCAACATGTTTACGTTGTGAAGCACTCACACTATTGTTGATTACTGACGTTGCAGCATTACCAAGTGCCATTAGGCTTAAATCTGCTTTTGAGTGACTATTTTCTAGAACAGTCAGTAATTGCATGATTAAACTTTCGACTTGCTCGTTAGTGTATTTTGAATTTACGGCCATGTTGATCTCTTTGTTCGGTTGTGTGAAACGCCTTTAGAAGAGAACAAAGATGATAATTTGCACTAACTCACTAAAGGTGACAATTTCTACGGGATAATTAAAGTAAAACACGGCTATAATACAGCATATTTTTGCTTGGGACTAATAACAAATGACTGTATCTATCCGCCACATTATATTGCATCAACTTAATACAACCAGTGAAGGGGATGTTACTTTTTCTGCCCGTGATCAGGTTTTGTCACCAAGTCATGACGTTGAAACTTTAGTGAGTGAATTACACCGTATCTACAATAGTAAACAAGGTAAAGGTTATGGTTTCTTTGCTGATGATGTAGATGGCGAACAGATCTTCTCAAGAGCGCTTACTGATTATCTCGATGATGACAATGATTTTGTGTCATTTTCACAACAGGCTATCAAGTTACTGCAAGTAGAGTTAATGAAATATAACTTTGCGGAGCAGGGCTACTTAATGTTGGCTAACTATACGCATGTCGCCAGTAACTATTTATTTGTAGCGCTTATCTCACCAAAAGACTCAATTGCCGTTGACGACACCTTAGATGTTAGTGCAAATCAACATTTGGAATTAAACAATCTTCAACTGGCTGTGCGTATCGATTTAACGATGTGGCAGGCTCAACCAGATTGTAACCGCTACATTTCTTTCATTCGTGGCCGTGCGGGCCGTAAAGTATCCGACTTTTTCCTCGATTTCATGGGATGTCGTGAAGGCATAAATGTTAAAGAGCAAAACAAAAGCTTAATGAATGCTGTTGAAGATTATTGTAGTGCCAGTGAATTTGATCGCAGTGAAAAAGAAGAATACCGCGAAAAAGTATTTGATTTTTGTAAAGACAAAATTGATAGCGGTGAAGAAATTGGTATTAAAGCCTTATCAAACCAAGTAGGTAGTGATGGTGAAAGCGGATTGTATAATTTCGTTAATCAACAAAATTATGAGCTTGAAGATGAAATCCCTGGTGATAGAACCACGTTACGCCAACTTAAAAAATTCTCTGGCACTGGCAGCGGCGTTTCAGTTGGTTTTGAGCAGAAACACCTTGGTGAACGTGTAATCGTTGATTTACAAAACGATACCATCACCATTGTTGGAATTCCGCCTAATTTACGTGACCAACTCACCAGACGTTTAACCAATGACAGTGAATAGATATTTTATATTGTCGTTTTAAAGTGGGTTCATTCACACAATTGAAGTTACTTGATTAGTTATTGAAATTTTTAGGTATAATGCCTAAAAATATGTTGGGTGGACTGTTTTTCCGCCCGTAGTTTGACCTTATTGTAGGAACAGTATGAAACTTT
>Ga0209292_1003028_pt1 | contig 18785 bp, 17 predicted proteins | sample GOMGulsemesocosm_2_FD_184634 | JGI IMG/M metagenome (GOLD analysis project Ga0209292, IMG submission 184634) | Methane-oxidizing microbial communities from mesocosms in the Gulf of Mexico - GOM9C Gulf of Mexico (SPAdes) (version 2) | ecosystem: Environmental > Aquatic > Marine > Cold seeps... | reverse complement strand
CATTACGTAACAAGTCGACAATCATCAAATTCTCCGCTCGGTCTTTTTCGGCAATTTGTAATGCTTGTGCATTAGCCTGATCAATTTGCGGATCTTGACTGCGTGGACGTGTGCCTTTAATTGGCTTGGTTTCAATATTAGCGTCTTGAACTTGAATAAAACGCTCGGGTGAAATCGACAATACTGCTTTATTTTCAAGGCGTATAAATGCAGAGAAGGGAGCTTTATTATGCTGACTTAAGGTGCAGTAAGCTTGCCATTCATCACCTTGGTATTGATTGTTAAAGCGCTGCGCTAAATTAATTTGATAACAATCACCAGAGCGTAAATAGCGCTGGATCTGGGCAAATTTTTGGTGGTATGCCTGCTCTGACATATTAGATTGCCAGCTGGTTTGTAATTCGAACGATGAGGCTACTGTGCCAGTTTGTAATTGCTGGCCAACACCTTGTTGCACTAACCAATCGTGACGCTGTTGCCAAGCTTGTTCGGCATTGTCACTAAATTGGATTTGCCATGCTTGCTGTTGCTTGATATCAACGACAATAGCCCAATCATATAAACCAACCGCCATATCAGGGAAATCTAGGTCGTCATTGGCAAGGTTACCAATATTTTCAATGTTCCGCCCTAAGTCATAACCAAAATAACCCAGCGCACCGGCAATGAAAGGCAATTCAACACCAACCTCATGTGCGGGTATCTCACCAATGAGTTGCTGATTCAGGTTTTGTAATACTGAGAATGAATCTTCACTAGTGACGGTTTTACCACTACTTTGATTGATAGTTGTTTGGTTATCTTCTGTAACAATTGTCGCGATAGGGTCGGCTACCATAATGTGGAAGCTACTATCAATATGATCAGCAGACCCTGACTCGAGTAAAATTGACCAAGGTGCTGAACTTAGCGGGGCAAAAAATGGATGGATGCCATTGCTAGGAAAGGCTATTGGTTTTATGACAAGTGTTTTCATTGGTACAGCATATCTCTCAATTTTGATGCGCGGAGATTATCATAAATCGTCAGATTAATCTTGGCTCTAAGGTGATATAAAATCAATTCGGTGTTGCTATAAAGTTGTGCTGCTGTTGTTATTTCGTATAGATTAAGCACAGTTTTAGTGGAGAGAAGTGATCAGCAAAGGTATGATAGAGCCACATATCTTAGCGTTAACTATTTTGAGGCCGTTATAAGGTCTTAATCATGATAAATATAATAATCAGTTAACACAGTGAGTAAGCAAAAGGGAGTTGACCATGAGTACAGTTATCCGTAAAGCGGACTTTATCGACAGTATTGCAGATTCACTACAATACATTTCATATTACCATCCGCTGGATTTTATCCAAGCAATGGAAAAAGCCTACAACGCAGAAGAAAGCCAAGCCGCTAAAGATGCGATTGCGCAAATTCTAATTAACTCTCGCATGTCTGCGGAAGGTAAACGTCCAATCTGCCAAGACACGGGTATCGTGACTTGTTTTGTTAAAATTGGCATGAACGTGCAGTGGGAAACAGATCAAACTGTGCAAGAAATGGTTGATGAAGGTATTCGTCGTGGTTATGGTTTTGAAGGTAATCCACTACGCGCGTCGATTGTTGCTGATCCGGCGGGCGCACGTAAAAATACCAAAGACAATACCCCAGGTGTTGTGCATATCGAGATGGTACCAGGTGCAAAAGTTGAAGTGATGATCGCAGCGAAAGGCGGCGGTTCTGAAAATAAAAGTAAGATGGTGATGTTAAATCCATCTGATGACGTTGCTGCTTGGGTTGAAAAAACGGTACCGACGATGGGTGCGGGTTGGTGTCCACCGGGTATGCTTGGTATAGGCATTGGCGGCACTGCAGAAAAAGCAGCGGTAATGGCAAAAGAATCGTTAATGGATCCGGTTGATATCCACGAGCTAATGGAACGTGGTGCGGAAACAACAGACGAGAAAATGCGCTTAGACATTTTTGATAAAGTGAATAAGTTAGGTATTGGCGCACAAGGTCTGGGTGGTTTAGCGACAGTACTTGATATTAAAATTAAATCTTGCCCGACACATGCGGCATCAAAACCTGTAGTTATGATCCCGAACTGCGCAGCAACACGCCATACTCACTTTACCCTCGATGGTTCAGGTCCTGCAGAATTGCATGTACCGAAACTAGAAGATTGGCCTGAGGTTACTTGGGAAGTGAGTGATAGCGTACGCCGTGTGAATGTTAATGACATCAAACCAGAATCGGTACTGGAATGGAAAACAGGCGAAACTGTTCTTTTGTCAGGTAAAATTTTAACTGGTCGTGATGCGGCACATAAACGCATTAAAGACATGTTAGATAAAGGTGAAGGCTTGCCAGAAGGCGTTGATTTTACTAACCGCTTTATCTATTACGTTGGTCCAGTTGACGCTGTAGGTGATGAAGTTGTAGGCCCTGCTGGTCCAACAACTGCAACACGTATGGATAAGTTTACCGATACTATGTTAGAACAGACGGGTTTATTAGGCATGATCGGTAAATCAGAACGTGGTCCAGCGACAGTTGAAAGTATTAAGAAGCATAAAGCCGTTTATTTAATGGCTGTTGGTGGTGCTGCCTACCTAGTATCAAAAGCGATTAAAAAGTCACGTGTTGTCGCGTTTGAAGACTTAGGTATGGAAGCAATCTACGAATTTGATGTTGTTGATATGCCGATGACAGTAGCGGTAGATACTAATGGTGTCTCTGCGCATGTCGAAGGTCCAGCTATCTGGAAAATAAAGTTGAATGAATAACACAATAGTCACTCGTTAGTGTTTTAAAAATTGTTTGAATATAAATAAAGCGGCAACTTAGGTTGGCGCTTTATTCATTTTAACAGTGCTATATTTGAGGGAGTAGCAGATAAATATCGGCGCTCGTGTTTGTCTTTAAACCCTTACTGTGGCTACCCACTAATGGGTGTTTTTGATTTTGTAAACGTATAAAAATGCGAACTAGGACAAGTTCAATACATTTGTTTCAAACATTTGTTTACATTGTGTTGACATTTCGTCCGCCAGAACGTAATTTTAAAACGTTCGTTTAAAAAGGGTTAATTATGGTTAGTAAGTTGGATACAAAAACTCGCATTCTCGATGCAGCCGAAAGCTTGTTCGCTGAACATGGGTTTTCAGATACTTCTTTACGCTTGATAACTACACGAGCAAGTGTGAATTTGGCATCGGTTAATTATCATTTTGGTTCTAAGAAAGAATTGATCCAGGCGGTTATCGCCCGACATCTCGAACTCTTCATGCCCCTACTGAATGAGAAGTTAACAGCTTTATGCGCACAAGCTGAAAAGCCATCGTTGTTAGATGTGTTTAACAGTTTTGTTGATCCGCTATTAGCGTTAGAGCAGCAAAGTAAAAATGGTACCGTGATCTTTATGCAATTGCTTGGTAGAAGTTATACCGATGAGCAAGGGCATTTACGTTGGTACACTACAACGCATTACGGTGAAGTCTTAGCCAACATAACTAAGGCTTTATTGAAAGCGAACCCAGCATTGTCATCGCAAGAACTATTCTGGCGATTACATTTTACCTTGGGTACCGCAGTATTTACGATGGGTTCAAGTGGCGCATTGATGGATATTGCGAAAGCAGATTTTAATCAAGATATTGATGTCGAGGGGCTAATTCGTAAAGTGATCCCTTATCTGGCATCTGGAATGAATACCTCAACAGAAACTACAAGCATGTAGATGCAATATAGCTATTTGGATGTTGTAGGTACAACGCCAAAATTGTAAATACAGCATCAAAATAGTGAAACAAAAGGAAATAGTTATGAGCGCAATGAGTGAGTTTAGAAAGAAGAATATCACAGCACCATTATTTAAAGTGTTTAAGAGCATCTTGCCACCGCTTTCGCAAACAGAGCAGGAAGCAATGGAATCTGGTAGTGTGTGGTGGGATGGTGATTTATTCGCAGGTAACCCTGATTGGAATAAAATGCTTAGCTACCCAACGCCTAAGTTAAGTAAAGATGAACAAAGCTTCATTGATAACGAACTTAAAACACTAATGTCGATGCTGGATGATTATAAAATCGTTCATGAAGATCGTGATCTACCAAAGCCAGTTTGGGATTTCATTAAATCAAACGGCTTCTTTGCGCTTATCATTCCAAAAGAATACGGCGGTAAAGCATTCTCTGCTTACGCTAACTCAACAATTGTAACAACGATTGCTACACGTAGCTTATCAACTGCAGTAACGGTAATGGTACCTAACTCATTAGGTCCTGGCGAATTACTTGCACATTACGGCACACAAGCAGAAAAAGATCGTTGGTTACCAGGTCTAGCAAATGGTACTGAAGTACCATGTTTCGCACTGACAGGTCCTGAAGCGGGTTCTGATGCTGGTGGTATTCCAGACATGGGGCGCGTTGTTAAAGAAGAATTTGAAGGTAAAGAAACGCTAGGTATCCGTGTATCATGGAGCAAGCGTTATATTACATTAGCTCCGGTTGCGACTGTGCTTGGTCTGGCATTCAAACTACAAGATCCAGATGGCCTAATTGGTGATAATGTTGATATCGGTATTACTTGTGCCTTGATCCCAACGTCACACGAAGGTGTTGAAATTGGTGATCGTCATTTCCCTATGGGTCTAGCATTCATGAACGGTACTACTTATGGTGATGATGTATTCATTCCACTAGAGTGGGTTATCGGCGGACCTTCAATGGTCGGTAAAGGCTGGCGTATGCTGGTTGAGTGTCTATCTGCTGGTCGTGGTATTTCTTTACCTGCACTTGGTACAGCATGTGGTCACTTAACTGCACGTATGACGGGTGCTTACTCATTCGTACGTAAACAGTTCGGTTTATCAATTGGTAAATTTGAAGGCGTACAAGAATCACTAGCACGTATCGGTGGTTTGACTTACCAACTTGAAGCAGCACGTAAATTTACAACTGGTGCCCTAGATTTAGGTCAAAGTCCTGCGATTGTTACTGCAATCTCTAAGTACCACATGACTGAAATGGCGCGTACAGTTATTGATGATGCGCTTGATATTCAAGCGGGTAGTGGTATCCAATGTGGACCTAAAAACTACCTAGCACACGCTTACTGGGGTATCCCTGTAGCAATTACGGTTGAGGGTGCAAACATCCTTACACGTAACTTAATGATCTTCGGTCAAGGTGCAACACGTTGTCACCCATATGTACTAGGTGAATTACAAGCGGCTGCAAATCCAAATGAAAAAGAAGCACTAGATCAATTTGATGATCTACTACTGAAGCATATAGCTTTCGGTACTAAAAACTTCTTTGGCGCGCTAGGTCAAGGTCTAACTGGTGGTTTATTAAATTCAGCGCCAGTATCAGGTCCTACGAAGAAATACTACAAGCAACTTACGCGTATGAGTAAAGCATTAGCATTATGTGCTGACGTATCTATGCTAGTTCTTGGTGGTGATTTGAAACGTCGTGAAATGATTTCTGCACGTTTAGGTGATGTACTAAGTAACTTGTACCTTGCATCTGCAACGTTGAAACATTTTGAAGAGCAAGGTCGTCAAGCTGAAGACTTACCTATGCTATCTTGGGCTATCGAACGTAACTTGTTTGAAATTGGTAAAGCATTCTCTGGTTTCTTCCAAAACTTCGGCAACAAAGCGATTGCTAATACGCTTAAAGTAGTGGTATTCCCATTCGGTATCAGCTACAAAATGCCTGCTGATGATATTTCAAAAGAAATTTGTGAAGTACTTCTTAAACCAAGCGAAGCGCGTGACCGTCTAACGCACCTTTGTTATGTTGGTGACGAGAAAGATGCAAACACAGCAATCTACGATATGGAATCTGCGTTCCAAGCTATGTACAAAGTACAGCCTATCGAGAAGAAAATTGCGATTGCTGCATCTAAAGGTACATTGCCACGTAAGTTAGCTGCAAAAGTTGCTGCACCACTTGCTGTTGAAAAAGGTATCATTACTCAAGTTGAAGCTGATGAACTATTAGCGGCTGATGCACTACGTTTTGCTGCAATTAACGTTGACTCATTCACTGCTGAAGAGTTTGCGGGTATTCCAAAAGTAACAAAAAACGATAAAGTAGCTTAATTATTTGAGCAACTGATTAACGTCTTGCCTTCGGGTAGGGCTTTAATAAATAAAAAACCGAGGCTGTTAGCAACCTCGGTTTTTTATTATCGGCAATAAAAAGCGGTAATAAAAAAGCGCCGTTAAAACGGCGCTTGCTGCTGGTATCAATATTCGTTCAAAACTAACAATTATTTAATCGTTAGGATCTTGCTGGTATTAGTTGAACCAACAGTATCCATTTTATCACCTAGCGTTAGCAAGATAATGTCACCTGCTTTAACTTGACCAGTCTCTTTAAGTACTGCGTAAGCACCTTCAACGATTTGCTCTTGCGTTAAACCTTCAGTATTAAACTGTAATGGTGTTACACCACGGTATAATGCGGTTGCGTTTAGTGTCTTTTGGTGTGGAGACAGTGAGAAGATAGGTAGACCAGAGCTGATGCGTGACATCAATAGAGGCGTTGTACCTGATTCACTCAATGCTACAATCGCTTTTACACCATTAAGGTGATTAGCTGCATACATAGTCGACATCGCAATTGTTTCTTCGATTGAATCGAATGTGTAATCGATACGGTGGTTTGATACATTTACGCTTGGGTGCGTTTCTGCGCCTAAACATACTTCAGCCATTGCTTTCACTGTTTCCACAGGGAAGTCACCGGCAGCGGTTTCTGCAGATAGCATTACTGCATCTGTACCATCAAGTACCGCATTCGCCACATCCATAACTTCCGCACGCGTAGGCATTGGACTCGTGATCATTGATTCCATCATTTGTGTTGCTGTGATTACCACGCGGTTATATTTGCGTGATAAGTTGATTAGTGATTTTTGAACACCAACCAGTGCAGCATCGCCAATTTCAACGCCTAGATCGCCACGTGCAACCATGATGGCATCAGAAGCTAGGATGATCTCTTTCATGGTCTCTTTTGTTGCTACAGTCTCTGCGCGCTCTACTTTGGCACAAATTTTAGCGTTAGAGCCAGCAGCACGAACAAGTTCACGAGCATAGTTGATATCGCTACCGTTACGTGGGAAAGACACCGCAATAAAATCAACATCAATTTTAGCAGCAGTAATAATGTCGGCTTTATCTTTGTCAGTAAGCGCTTCAGCAGATAAACCACCGCCCTGCTTATTGATACCCTTATTATTTGATAACGGGCCGGCCACTGTTACTTCAGTGTGGATCTGTGGACCGTTAATTTCGATTACTTTTAATTGTACGCGACCATCGTCAAGTAGCAGTACATCGCCTGGGAAAACATCACTTGCTAGCTCTGCGTAATCAATACTAACGCATTCGTTATTACCCGCTGTTTTATCAAATGTTGCATCTAGGCAAAATCTATCACCTAGGTTTAATTGGATTTTACCGTCAGTAAATTTAGATACACGGATTTTAGGACCTTGTAAGTCACCTAAAATAGCCACGTGTTTATTGTGTTTTTTAGCAATAACACGTACATCTTCGGCACGTTTGATGTGGTCTTCGGCGTTGCCGTGAGAAAAGTTCATACGTACCATATTGGCACCAGCAAGAATTATTTTTTCTAGATTATTATCGCGATCTGTCGCTGGACCTAAGGTGGTTACAATTTTAGTTCTACGTAACATATTTACTCCAAATGAATAATGTGATGATGTGTTTTATTTTATAGTTGTAATACCAATAACAATAAATCGATGAGCATGCTTTCTGGTGAAATAATTGATCACTTATTTCATGCAATTGGTATTATTAAAATACTGCCGACAAAAGGGGGATCTTCAATCACCTTATTATGTAAAGGTTTGATTAAAGTTTGTTGACAGGAGAAATAAAAATGGCCACATATGAGTGGCCATTTGGTATTAATCTATTTTGTTAAAGCGCGAATCTTTAATTGCTGATTTCACTTTCTTCAAGTTTTCACGGAATTTATCTCCGCGACGTAATGTAAAACCTGTCGCGAGTACATCTACCAATACTAGTTGTGCAACGCGTGATGCCATTGGCATATACACATCAGTATCTTCCATTACATCCAGGGAGATAACTAGATTCGAGTATTCGGCTAACGGTGAATTCTGTGCAGTGATACCAATAACGATGGCATCATTTTCACGTGCTAATTTAGCGACATCAACCATACTTTTAGTACGGCCAGTGTGTGAGAATAAAACGACTACTGAGTCTTCAGTGCTGTTAATTACACTCATGCGTTGCATCATGATGTCATCAAAACAAATCACAGGTACGTTAAAGCGGAAAAATTTATTTTCAGCGTCACGTGCTACAGATGCGGATGCACCTAAACCAAAGAACGAAATCTGTTTCGATTGAATGAGTAGATCAACCGCTTTATTAATGACTTCTGGATCTAAGCTGTTTTTTGCTGAGTCTAAGTGAGCAATAGTCGTTTCAAAGATCTTTTGTGTATAAACTTCAGGGCCATCGTTGGCTTCTACGTTTCTGTTTACGTACGGGGTACCGTTAGCTAAGCTTTGTGCTAAATGCAATTTAAAATCAGGGTAACCTTTGGTATCTAAGCGACGACAAAAACGGTTTACAGTCGGTTCACTTACATCTGCCACTTTGGCAAGTGTCGCAATACTTGAATGAATAGCAGATTGCGGAGATTCTAGAATAACATCAGCAACCTTTTTTTCTGACTTACTGAATATTTCTAAGTTTTGGATTATTTTTTCGAGCATACTCATGATATTTCCCTGGCAAGCTCCGCAATGGGCGCATGATAAAGTAATGAAGGTAAATGCGAATCTATAGCGGCATTATAAACCTTGCTGGATATTTATTACGTGAATTATGTAAAAAATATGAAGTAAGTCGAACTATTATTACATTTTTTACTTATGTTTAGCATCGTTACACTGATATTTGTGCTTTTATTATGGTCAAAACTGCATAAGCAGCATAAACATAGCGTCAATGACGACTTTACAGTCAAAATCTATGTAGGTTTATAACTAATTATAGTCGTAATATGTTTTCAAAATAGTAATTAAATTGCACAAACCATCATGTGCTATACCTACAATAAGCAATATTAATTATTCAGGGAGTATTTTATGATCAGTACCTTTGATATGTTTAGTATTGGTATTGGGCCATCTAGCTCACATACCGTCGGCCCTATGCGTGCCGCATTTGATTTTTTACAACAGCTTAAAGCACTCGATAATCATGAGCCTGTTTTAGCTATCAACGCTGCACTCTTTGGTTCGCTAGGGCAGACTGGTATTGGCCATGGCAGTGATACCGCTGTTATTTTGGGCTTAGCTGGTTATGAACCTGATGAGATCGACTCTGAGCAAGTGCCGACGATATTAGCGCAAATAGAAATTCAACAAGGCATTGATCTTATCGATATTGGTTTTGTGCCTTTTACACGTGATGAAAACATCATACTGCACCAGAGTAAAACCTTGTCTTATCACAGTAATGGGATGACGATAACGGCATTAAGTCAGGATGATATTGTACTGAGTAAGACTTATTATTCCATTGGTGGTGGTTTTATTCTTGACCATGACCACATCGAACAGCCATTAGAAGTGAATGCCGAGATCCCACCTAAATATAAATTTGATAGCGCAGATGAACTGCTTGTTATGTGCCGCTTACATGGCTTATCGATCGCCAAGCTGATGTATGAAAATGAGCGTCAATTATACACTGATACTGTTATTGATGAAAAATTATTACAACTGCACAGTATTATGGTGGATTGTATTCATCGAGGTTGCCGTAATAAGGGGGTTTTACCTGGCGGCTTGAATGTCCATCGCCGCGCACCTGAACTGTTTGAAAAATTACAAGCTCCAGATGCAAAGGATGATACTTTCCACGGCATGGATTTCGTTAATATGTATGCGATGGCCGTGAATGAAGAGAATGCTGCAGGTGGAAGAGTCGTGACAGCGCCAACTAACGGTGCAGCGGGCATTATTCCTGCGGTAATGTATTTTTATGATCAGTTTGTGAGTCCTTTAACGGAAGATAAAATTAAAACCTATCTACTGACTTGCGCGGCAATTGGCACCTTATATAAGAAGAATGCCTCTATTTCTGGTGCTGAAGTGGGTTGTCAGGGTGAAGTCGGGGTTGCTTGCTCTATGGCGGCAGCAGGCTTGACCGCGATAAGAGGGGGGACGTTAGAGCAGGTTGAGCATGCTGCCGAGATTGGTATGGAGCATAACTTGGGATTAACCTGTGATCCTGTTGCGGGCTTGGTTCAGATCCCTTGCATTGAACGTAACGCCATTGGTGCTGTAAAAGCGATTAATGCATCGCGGATGGCTCGTATGGGTTCTGGAGAGCATAAGGTATCACTGGATCAGGTAATTAAAACTATGAAAGCAACAGGTGATGATATGAAGAATAAATATAAAGAAACATCGAAAGGTGGTTTAGCGATTAACGTAACGGTTTGTTAGACGGGTATGTTGCTCGAGAGCATTAATTTATGGGAAGGTTATGACTTGAACGTCATGCCAAGTGTTGAGAGAGAGCCACGAGTACGACCTAATTTGTCATAGGTTATATTGTTGCGTGAGCGACTACGAATAATAGTATCGGTTAGTCGTTTGGTATTACGTAGATTGAGCTCAATAAGTTTACCATTAACGTCATTCAATTCTTGGCATTGAGTGAGTTCGGTTTCAATTTGTTGTTTTTGAGAAAAATAGGTAGTAAGTAAATCTGCAGCATCTGCATGCTGACTTATTTTTACATCGAGCTCGGCAATTTGCGTTATTTTCTGCTGTTTTTCTTGACTGAGCTTTTCTAAAGCTGTGACATCGCGTGACTCTAACGCTGATTTTTCAGCCGTTAATTGAGCCAATAACTGTTCCACATAAGATACTTGTAAACCAAGTAATTCAGGTAATGTTGTCATTGTCATCTGTATTTACAGTGCACTGGTTATGCGAGTAAAGATTCGAAGTTAGACATGTTCTTTGCTAATTTATTCGCATCTACTTGATAGCTGCCATCAGCAATAGCTTTTTTCAAACTTTCAACTTTCGACTCGTTAACGGGTGTACCTTGAGCTAAATCATGTTCCATAGCGGTCAAACTTTTGGCTTGTGGTGTAATGTTAACCGAGTCACCTTGTGCGATTCGTTGCGGTGAAGCTTGAGTAGAACTACCAGCACTAACGTTGGTTTTCTGCTGCGCACTTCTCGCTTGATCAAGCTGGAGACTACGATTATTTAAATTTGTTAAATTTATGGCCATTTCTCTGTACCTATTGAATAATAAACAGGTGTACTAAAATATTATCGACGCATGATAATAAAACTTTAGCATAATTTAATAGTTTATTTGGATAACGCCTGCTGCTTCGACAACACCTGAAACAATTCGTTTCGATTTACTGTTACGCACATTGATTTTTTCACCCAAAATGCCGTTAGCCAAAGCCACACCATCCGTTTTTACGGTCAAATTTCCCACTGAACTGGTAATTGTAACGTTTTCACCTTTACACACAAGACAAATATCCCGCGTTGAGATCATTTGTTCACCCGCTAGTTGTCTTTTAAGGCGCGCTCTATTTACAAATTCTAAATCAGAAATATACCCTGAGCGTAATAATACTCGGTTCATATACTCTATTTTAGTATTGTTTTTAGTTAATAGGCTGCCTTTTGATAGAGGTCGGTTACTGACCACTACTGGTACCAGTCGAATAATCTTTACAATCACGTGAATCTGCCAGTTATCAGCATTATCACAACGTATTCTTACCGTAGCGGAGCGTTGTAAGCTTTTATTGCCGACTAACTCTGCTGACATATTACCTTCACACTGACTAACTGTTATTCTGCGATCAATTTTAGTTACTTCTATGCTTACTCTTTCATTCTGAGAACTAGATAGTTGCGCTTTGATAAAAGATTCCGCAAACTTCTCAATTGCTTGATGTTTATCCGTAGTTGCGTGTGCAAGTGGACTATAACTTACTACAATGAAGCAAGATAAAAGCAGTAACGAGAAAATATATTTAAGCATTTTGGTTTCTAAGCCGATATAAGATTAAAGACTACGAATAAAGTTATTTAAGAGCCAAGTTTTTGACTACTTTAACGCGTAGACTATCAATTAAAATGAATAATACAGTGGTAAAGCAATATTTAAGCCACGTTGATAATAAGCTACATTTACCTGGGGATGGATAATGGCAGGATTACTCGATACGGTCAATCAACGTACACAGTTGGTAGGACAAAACCGTCTAGAACTACTTATGTTCCGCTTAAACGGGCGTCAGCGTTTTGGTATCAATGTATTTAAAGTAAAAGAAGTACTGCAATGTCCACCATTAACTATTTTACCTAAGCTGAATGGCGTTGTACGTGGTGTTGCACATATACGTGGAAAGACAATCTCGGTGATTGATTTAAGTTTAGCCACAGGTGGTCGTCCTATTCAGGATCTGAGCAAAGCGTTTATTATTATTTCTGAATATAATCGTTCAGTGCAAGGCTTTTTAGTATCGAGTGTTGAACGCATTATTAATATTAATTGGGAAGCAATTTTACCACCGCCAAAAGGCACGGGGCGTTTTAGTTATTTAACCGCCGTGACCGAAGTGGATAAAGAATTAGTTGAAGTACTTGATGTGGAAAAAATTCTACATGAAGTTGCACCAGTAAGTATGGAAGTAAGTGAAGAAGTACTAGAAACGGCAACACAGATTGATAAGGAAGCGATTGAGAAGGTGATTCTGGTTGTGGACGATTCAAGTGTTGCACGTAATCAGATTAAGAAAGCAGTATCGGACCTTGGCTTTAAGATCGTATTAGCCAAAGATGGCCGCGATGGGTTAAATAAGCTACGTGAGATGGCTGTTAATGGACCTATTACTGAGCAGGTTGCACTGATGATCTCGGATATTGAGATGCCAGAGATGGATGGTTATACTCTGACTGCGGAAGTGAGAAATGATCAGTCATTAAATGATCTGTACGTTATCTTGCATACTTCATTAAGTGGCGTGTTTAATCAGGCGATGGTGACTAAAGTAGGTGCGAATGACTTTATTGCTAAATTTAATCCTGATGAACTTGCTGGCGCAGTATTAAAAGCGTTAAAAGCAGCTGACCCTAGCTAGGTGTCCTGCAATAGCGAATACATATATTTATATAGAAAGTTGAGTAAAAAATAGTGCAAACATTGTCAAATGAAGTTTATACCCGTTTTAGTGAATTTCTTGAAATTCAGTGCGGTATTGTATTAGGGCAAAATAAACAATATTTAGTTAAAAGTCGCTTATTGCCGTTATTGGCAAAACATAAGATGGCGAGTTTAACGGATCTAGTACAAAAGTCGATGACCATGTTAGCGCGGGATTTACGCAATGATGTTATTGATGCGATGACCACCAATGAAACGTTATGGTTTCGCGACGTGTATCCGTTTGAATATTTACAAGCTAAGATCTTACCTGAGTTCATCAATAAAGGTCAGCCAGTAAAAATATGGTCGGCGGCATCGTCGTCGGGCCAAGAACCATTTTCAATCGCGATGTCAGCGATTGAAACGCAGGAAAAGATTAAGCGTTTAGTGAAGCCTAATGTGCAAATTGTCGGTACGGATATTTCACCGACCATGATTAAGCACTGTAAAGAAGGTATTTATGATCGTTTGGCTCTTGGCCGTGGTTTATCTCCCGAACGTAAACGCCAGTTCTTTACGACATTGCCTGATGATAAAATGCAGGTGAATCGAGAAGTTCAGCAATTAACATCGTTTCGTGAAATTAATTTGTTAGAAAGTTATGCTTTGTTGGGCAAGTTCGATATTATTTTTTGCCGCAATGTACTCATTTACTTTTCACCAAAAATTAAAAGTCAGATCCTTAATCAATTTGCCGCATCCTTAAAACCTGGCGGTTATTTATTTTTGGGCGCATCAGAATCCCTAACTGGATTAACAGATAAGTTCGAAATGATCCGTTGTAATCCTGGTATCGTTTATAGACTTAAATAGCTTTTCTGACTGCAAGTTAACGGATGAACATGGATGTTCATTTATTGACGGTATCAGCTCCTAAAACAGCGTCAAAAAACTGTTTTCTCAATGATTTTGCTCAATTTTATCCTCCCACCTTGTTTTTATTGTCTTTTAACATTCCGGTAAATATGCTGCGTGCTTATTTAAGTGTTTGTTTTCATGTGTTATTTTTATTTTTAACTTTATTGTCCAATAATGCATCGCAGAACAAAATATCTTGGCATACATGTTGCTTTATAATTTCTATCATCGTAACTATCATGCGATTGATTACGATATAAATGTTTAGGAGGCGTTCATGGCTATTAATTTTGATAATGCATTAGGTATACACCAATATTCTGTCGGCGTAAGAGAACGCCGTGCGGAAGTATTGGCGAGTAATATTGCTAATGCGGATACGCCGGGTTTTAAGGCAAAAGATTTAAGCTTTAAAGATGCTCTAGCAAGTGCAACTCAAGGTACTAGCTTCAATTTATCAAAAACCAGTGAACGCCATATATCAGGCGGCAGAGGTATTGCGTCTGATGTACAATTTAGAGTTCCTAACCAACCCGATACTGGTGACGGTAATACCGTCGATGTACAAACCGAGCGTGCTAGTTTTATGCAAAATAGCATGGAGTATCAGGCATCGTTATCATTCTTAAGCAGCAAAATCTCAACTATGCGTAAGGCAATTAAAGGACAATAATTATGAGTTTATTTCGAGTCTTTGACGTTGCCGGATCGGCAATGAGTGCACAATCGGTGCGTTTAAATACCACCGCGAGTAACCTTGCTAATGCAAATAGTGTGAGTAGTAGTGCTAATGAAACCTATAAAGCACGCTATCCTGTCTTCCAAGCACAATTAGATCAAGCCAATGCAGCTCAAAATGAAGCAGTTGGCGTGAATGTTGCAGGGATTGTAGAGAGTGATGCACCATTAGTTAATGAGTTTAATCCAAACCACCCATTAGCAGACGAAAATGGTTATGTATATCGTCCGAATGTAAACGTAATGGAAGAGATGGCAAACATGATTAGCGCATCTCGATCATACCAGACTAACGTGCAAATAGCTGATTCAGCTAAGAAAATGTTAAATAAGACATTGGCACTAGGTCAGGGAACATAGAGGTATTTGGTTGTGACGGCAATTAACAACAATATAGCTGATTTTAGCAGTCAGTTTAAAACAGAAAAAAAAGATGCGGCAGAACAGGCGGCAGAAACTACCCGCAAAGAGCTTGGTCAGGAAGACTTTTTTTCTTTATTAACACAAGAGCTTGCTTATCAAGACCCGTTTAAACCGGTAGAAAACTCAGACATGGTAGCGCAGATGGCGTCATTTACCACGGCTGATGGTATTTCTAATATGGATAGTAAGTTTGAGCAATTAAATACGATCATGAGCTCAAACCAAGCGTTGCAGGCATCAGGACTGGTTGGTACTAAGGTATTGGCGCCTGCTACATCGGCATTCCTATCTGGTGATGAGAATGTTACTGGTCGTATTGATTTACCGGCGAATGCACCCAATATGCGCTTACAAATTGCTAACCAAGTTGGTGAAGTGGTTAAAGTCATCGATATGGGTGAACAGAAAAGCGGTACTATTCCCTTCGATTGGGACGGCACAGATATGAACGGCAATAAAGTGGCGGAAGGAAGTTACCGCTTAAAAGCGTCTGCATCGATAGACGGCAATGCTCAAGACCTCAAAATATCAAGTTTCCAGCATGTTGAGAGTGTCAACATTGGTAATACAGGTGGCGGTATTATGCTTAACCTGAAAGGTATGGGCAGCTTACCCCTAAGCCAAGCAACAGAAGTTGCTGCTAAAACTTACTAAATTTATCGAATAAGGAAGTCCTATGTCATTTAACATCGCCTTGAGCGGGATCAACGCTGCTCAGAAAGACCTTAATACAACGGCGAATAATATTGCCAACGTTAATACTACGGGTTTTAAAGAGTCTCGCGCTGAGTTTGGTGATGTTTATGCAACATCGATTTTCTCAAATGCTAAAACATCGGTTGGTAATGGTGTGGCAACAGCACATGTTGCACAGCAGTTCCAACAGGGTAGTTTGAACTTTACTGAAAACTCGCTCGATTTAGCGATTAATGGTAATGGTTTTTTTGTTATGTCGGACGGTCTTGAATCGATGGATCGTAACTATACTCGTGCTGGTGCATTTAAGCTTGATGCGAATAGTTTTGTTACTAATTCCGCGGGTAATTACCTGCAAGTTTATGATGTGAATGATGATGGTTCACCAAAAGCGGTAAGTATGGCGTCAACAAAACCGTTACAAATTCCAGATACTGCAGGTGTACCGGAATCAACGGGCAATGTTGATATGACCATGAATTTACCAGCTACATCACCGCTCTTAGACCCAACCAAGTTCGATCCAACTGATAGTGGTTCGTTTACCTCTGCAACGTCGGTATCTATCTATGATTCACTCGGTGAGTCTCATACTTTATCAACTTACTATGTTAAAGATGGTACTGTGGGCGCGCCTGCCAATTCTTGGTTAGAATTTAACTATGTTGACGATCAACCCATTGATATTGTTGGTGGACAAGCTGTTGCAGCAGCGCCAGGCACACCGGTAAAACCTGCTGCATTACGTCTGACGTTTGACTCTTCAGGTTTATTACAACAGCAATTACCAGCGATCGCTGAGACAGTGCCACTGGGGGCTATTTTAACCAATGGTGCCGATACTACGCAGACGCTGAAAGTGAATATTAATAACCCGACTCAGTTTGCCTCTGCGTTTGAAGTTTCTAAACTTGAGCAAGACGGCGCGACAGTCGGTCGCTTAACTGGCATTGATATCGGTCCGGATGGCATGGTAGCGGCAAGTTATACTAATGGTCGTAATGATAAATTAGGTATGATTGCGATGGCTAAATTTGCTAATGAGCAAGGTTTAAGCCAGGCTGGCGATACGGGCTGGCGTGCATCACAGCTATCGGGCAATGCAATTGCTGGTGAAGCTAACACAGGTACCTTTGGTAAAATTAACTCATCGGCACTCGAGCAATCCAACGTAAACTTGACCAGTGAGCTGGTTGACTTAATTACGGCGCAACGTAACTACCAAGCTAACTCAAGAACCTTAGAAGTGAACTCTAAACTGCAAGATACGGTATTACAGATCCGTTAATCTAATGATCTGTTAAGCCATGTTGATAAAAAACCATCCTATTTAGGATGGTTTTTTCATTTTGGCACTTTAATTGCTTTATTACTGGTATTAGACGGCTAGTTAGCGATTTCAACGAAAAGTGACAGAGGATTGACGAATGGACAATATGCTTTATATCTCGATGTCGGGTGCCAAAGAAAATATGAATGCATTGGCTGTTCGTGCCAATAATATTGCCAATGTGAATACACATGGTTTTAAATCTGACTTTGAACAAGCGCGTTCAATGCAAGCTTTTGGTGAAGGTCTACCAACCCGCGTATTTGCTATTACCGAAAGTCCAGGACAAGACTTTACTGCTGGTGCATTGCAACAAACGGGTAACGCACTCGACGTTGCGATCCAAGGTGATGGTTGGTTAAGTGTGCTGGATGATAAAAACAATGAAAGCTATACGCGTAGCGGCAGCTTACACATGAGTCCGACGGGCGAGTTATTGACATCATCTGGTCGCCCTGTCGTTGGTGAAAACGGTCCTATCGTGATCCCAACTCCTGTTGAACAAATAAAAATCCATGCTGATGGTCGTATCGAGGTTCGTCCGCAAGGCGCGCCGGCAAATGCATTGGAAGAAGTTGACCAATTAAAATTAGTTAACCCGGATGTCCGAAATTTAGTTAAAGGCTATGACGGTATGTTTAGACAAGCTGATGGTACCCCTGCAGCAGTTGATCTTAATGTCCAAGTAGCTGGTGGCGCGTTAGAAACCAGTAATGTTAGTGCTGTTGGTGAACTCACCGGAATGATTAATCTGCAACGTCAATTTGAAATGCAGATAAAAATGATGAAAACAGCAGAAGAAAATGACAAGGCATCTGATTCGTTATTACAAATCAGCTAAATTGTTCATTGTGAGTCCCAATAGCATAAATTAGACGAGGAAAGCGTTATGAATCCTGCATTATGGATAAGTAAAACCGGCTTAGAAGCACAGCAAACGAATATTTCAACCATCTCAAATAACTTGGCCAATGCCAGCACAGTTGGTTTTAAGAAAGAACGCGCAATCTTTGAAGATTTACTCTATCAAGCGGTCAATCAACCAGGCGGTCAATCAACGCAAAATACCAAGCTACCGTCAGGTTTAATGGTTGGTTCGGGGGCGCGCGTGGTTGCCACGCAAAAAGATCACTCGCAAGGTAATATGCTTACTACAGATAACTCTCTCGATTTAATGGTCAGTGGTCGTGGTTTTTTCGAAATTGAAATGCCTGATGGTTCAACGTCATATACTCGTAACGGTCAATTTACCTTAAATGATGAAGGTATTATTGTTACTCCGGGTACTGGTTACCCATTACAGCCGCAGATCCAAGTCCCTGCTGACGCACAAACTATTACGGTCTCGGAAGACGGTGAGATCTCAGTCAGTCTACCGGGTCAAACAAACAACCAAACAGTTGGTCAGATTAATATTTCAGACTTCGTTAATCCGGGCGGTTTACAACCAATTGGACAAAACATGTTTA
>Ga0209292_1003017_pt1 | contig 18839 bp, 15 predicted proteins | sample GOMGulsemesocosm_2_FD_184634 | JGI IMG/M metagenome (GOLD analysis project Ga0209292, IMG submission 184634) | Methane-oxidizing microbial communities from mesocosms in the Gulf of Mexico - GOM9C Gulf of Mexico (SPAdes) (version 2) | ecosystem: Environmental > Aquatic > Marine > Cold seeps... | reverse complement strand
TTTTAACAATGTGCCATGAGTTGTTGTTTTTATATGCTGGTGTCGTTCATTTTTGATCTCTACTGTGTGTGCACGCCGTAACTATGTTGGGCGCCACTATTATTAGCAGAACGCTTTTAGGAGAAAACATTATCAAATAAAAACTGACCACTGCAGCACTGGCAGCTACGCTAACCATTGGTTTAAGCGGTTCAGCCATTGCGGGAGACTATCTTGATTCAGCGGCTATTCGTGATCTGGTGACCGGCAACTCACTGCATGGTGATTATGACGGTAGCAAGTTCAAGCAGAACTTCCATTCTGATGGCTCTGTGGTGGTGTTTATTGCGGGTGATCAAGTTTATAACGTCAACTGGATTGCTAACGAGCGCAATCAATACTGTGAATATTGGGGCGAAGAGTGGGGCTGGTCCTGCTTTAAATTCCAGGCGCCTGTTGATGGCAAGTTAACGGCAGTAAAAGTGGGTGATGAAAAATCAGTTTATACATGGAACCTTGAACCGGGTTTTATTGATATTAATCCTTAACCCTTTTAAACCGGAACTTCGCCCCTCTTTTCGAAGTTCCGGTTTTTTTTAGCCCACCTGAAATGTTCTCAAATATAAAAAGCGATCAATACTTCTGTTGAGTGCAATATGCATAGTTCAGAGCGTTGAGGTTGTTAGCTATCGACTTTGAAATGATAGCCGCCGTCGCTTCTGTGTTAATTTTCTGACTTTGTGAAAGTGTGAAGGGATTTTTACGGCAGTAATAACTCCAGCTTGGCTGTGATCATGCCGTTACTTTTGCCGCGGTCAATGCTCGCCTGATGTACCTCTACGCCATATTGATCTTTTATCTGCGTTAGCCACATCCACATATCGTTAAAGGCAATGTTATCCAGCCAAATCCGTAGGCCATCTTCGCCAAAGGGTTCAAAACGCTTGAAGCTGATGTTATGCGCCTGAGCAGATTGTGAGGCCAGACTGAGTATGGATTGCCCCTGCGATGCCCGTGGTTGATCAGTGTTTTGTCCGGACAGCATTCTAGCAGCACCTTCATTAGCTAGCATCCAGGTCAGCAGTTCGGCGCGTTGTTGATGATGTTCCGCTGCATCGGTGGCAAAGCGATTGGCGGGCAATATCAGCAAATAGATAACGATAAGCAGTGATAGGAAAACGCCAAGCACGGTCAATGCTAACCGGTCTTTTGGAGGCAGTAAGGCAAAGCGTTTCTGCAGGCTATTGATGGAGAGAGTTGTCATGTTCATATTTCCTTTACAGCGCTAACCGAATACGGCCTTTGATCCACAGCTGTTCTTTGTTGGCTGAGAGAATGGTGACTTTGACGTTGTGGGCTTCGATCATGTGTTTTAACTGTTCCAGTTGCCGCACATCCTTGACGTTAATATCGACCATCAAGGTCTGGTTTTTATCGTTGTAACGTAGCTGTTGAAGCTGAGTGCTTTTGATGTCGTCCTGATTGTCCAGAGCCTCAGCAACATAGCTAAACAACGGCATAAAGCTGGAATCACCGACGCTGCCAGTTTGGTCGTTGAGATGATTTTGCATCTGCACTTTGGCGTTAATGATGCGCTTATCCTGCGGGAAAAGGTCGTGATAGAGGGTGTTGACTTGCTCATCAAGTTTATTGCTTTGATGATTTAGGTACAGACCACTGCCCACATCAAGTAGCAATTTGATCAGTAAACACAGCACAACGGCTGCCGCTAGCATGCCCCATTTTGGCGTGCTGCTGTTTTGACGTTTGCTGGTGCTGCGGTAGTCTCCGTTGAGCAAGTTAATCAGAGTGTCTGATTTGTCTTGCTGTAATCGTGGTAGTAGTTGTGAACAGCAAAAATCAAAACGGTTTTCGATAGTCTGCTGTTGCAGTGAAATGCCGGATACCTCAAATTGGGTCGCCAGTGCCGCAGCGGCCGCTTGTTCTGTCTCAGCGAGTTGCTTGCTGACCAGTAGGCTGCCAGAGGAGGGCTTCTGGTCCTCGGGGAACTGTTCGATGAGCGTATCGGCGATAAAGGTCAGGTTGATGAACTCAGTGTTGATAACGGCTTGTTGCGGGCAGTAGAAATGTGCACCCTGAGAGTCCAGCAGGATTTCCAGTTCACTGTCAGCAGCCAGTGTCGCGCTGTCGGGTAGCAGCCAGTCTGCTTCGATCTGATGCGCCTTCAATTGCTGGAGCCAGGTTTGCATAGCGCTGTGGCTGGTGACTAATACCCGAGCCTGATCGCCTTGAACGGAGCCTGCGCACAGGTGCATTTCTTCAATGGAGGTGGCAATTTCCTCTTCCACTAAAAAAGGTAAGGTGCGCTGCAGGTGGCGTTTTTGGCCGACAGGAATTGTTAGCTGGGTTTGCAGTATGTCGGCACCGGGAACCAACGCGACAATCAGTTTGTCGGGGAAGTCGGCCGTTTGCGCAACGGTATCGGCCAGCGAGCAGCCAGAAGCCCCAGCCACTTTTTGTTCCGCATCGAAGAGCGCCCAGTCTACCGTAACCGGTTCACTGGTCTGCATTGCCGATGGCAGTTGAATGAAAAGAGTGTGTGTCACGGATTAACCACCTTGTTCATTAAAGTGTATCTTAATGCCTGAATAACCATGAGTTATTTTTTCTCGTTGATTGTTTCTTTGGACCAGAGGAAACGCGAGTTACGATCTCGCGATACTAGGCTGATATCACCACTGCTGCTGTCACGGTATAAAGTGCTTTGCAGCCGGATGCGGCTGCCAGCAAACATGGACTCGACATAAACCAGAAAGTAGTCACTTGTGACGCTGGCCAGCGAGGCATTAATTTCAATGCCTGCCAACTGGTCGTGGGCTATAAACGTTTCCACCGAGTCAAAGCCGTTAGCCTGCTGACTGGTGACCAATGCTGATGCTTTCTGAGCGCTTAAATCCTTTGCGAGTGTTGCCAGTACCGGTGCTGAGGCGGTGTTGACGTTAATTTTCGTGCTGGTGGGAAGCGCCGTGACATGGGGCGCGATCAACACTAAATGTTTGTTTTCCCAGCCTTTTAAAAGTAGTAGTTCTGAAAGATGCTGCAACGGTTGGTTGGCGGTGCGGTAGGGGGTGTCCAGCGCCAGGTAATGATCATCTTCACTGCCTAACCCTTTTGGTAAGCTGTCTTTATCAAGCCAGTCTACCAGTGCATCCAGTTGTTGTTGTTCAAGGTTCAGCGAGTTAAACAGGTTTTGAAATTGTTGGGAGACAGTTTCATCAATTTGTCCGTTTGCTGTGACCAACGTGTTGATGTTGAGCCGTGAATTAAGGTCAACGACCAGAATTTTGAGTTGCCCCTGGTCAAATTCATAAAGGGGTTTTAGTTTAGCCCAGCGATCATTGCGGTAGTCGAATTTATTTTCTCCATGGTCTTCATGCAACAGTTGGCGAACCAGCTCTTCTCCGCCCAAGGCATACTGGTAGGCCTGCGCCTGTGCCTGTTGAGCCTGGTTGCGTTGGATATGAAAATGAAGACGCGATACCACTTCGCTGGCAATAACGGCGGCAACCGCTGTAACCAGCAGAACGGTAATCAGCGCAACACCCTGTTGGGCGAAGTTTGTTGATTTCATTATTGGCCCTCCAGATCGTCGTCATATTCATCGTCATATTCATCGTCATATTCGTCGTCATATTCGTCGTCGTATTCGTCGTCGTATACTTCGACTTTTGCGTCGTTTTGCTCCTGGTCGGATTTTTCCTCGTCGACCTGAAGTTGATTGCTGTTAAAATCAGAAGCTTGCCACTCGGAAATTTCGCTGAGTTGATAAAGGCGTTGAATGTGACCAGCTGTTTGGCTGTGGATATCAAGCATGAATGCGTTGGGTAAGCCTTTGCTGGGATTGCCCGAGGCTGATGTTGTTGGCCATTCGTTTTGCCACTTGCCCTCGCTGTTCATAAAGCGAATTTGCAGGTCATCGATGTTTTTAAGCAGTATTTGAGTACGCGGCTCGCTGTCCTGAGGGCGGTCGAGCACGGTCCAGTAATGGCGAAGTAGGTGGGGGCCGGTTGTGTCATCTTCTGTACTTACATTCCCCAGTTCATAGGCGACACGTTGTAGCTGGCTGCGGGGTTGTCCCAGCGGGTTGCGCCAGCCCTGTCGAGTGAACTCAACCGCATAATTTTCATGGGGCGCTAGTAGTGCACCTAGCTCATCGGCGTAATTGTCTCGTACCGGTCGGTTGACCAGTTGTTCAAAGTCGGCGCCGATAATGTACATGGCACGCTCCAGTGAGCGAATTTTGTTCTGATGGGCTTCAACCTTACTTTGCGAGAGGATAACGATATCCAGCATGCGGTATGAAGCCAGACCGATAAGGCTGAAAATGCTCAGTGCAATCAGCACTTCCAGCAGGGTGAATCCGCAATGTTTTTGAGATGCAGTCTTCATCAGTTTTGTCCGATATAACCGCGTAGCGAAGATAAGTTACCTGTATCTTCAGCACGTGAAACCTCAACATCAATACGGCGCAAGGATTTTTCACCGGTGTTGCTGACGGAGGTTGTTATCGACCATTCGCGATCAAACTGAGTTATCTTGTCATTTTTTATGCCAAGCGGAGGCCAGTCTTCTTCAAGACGCAGCTCGGTGAGTTTATTTTCAGCAATCCACAAAGCGTGAGATTTTTCTTCCAGGTAGAGAGTTTGAGTGATTCCTTGATTGCTCTGAGAGAGTAGGGCGATGGCGCTGATGGCAAACACGGTCAGTGCGATCATCACTTCTAACAGGGTAAAACCAGTTGTGTGTTTGCTAGTTGTCACGCTGGCCACCCAAACGAATATTGCCTAAACCGTCACTGCTTAGTTGTATTTGATGTTCAGCATCGGCGGAGTGTAGTTGCAGCGTGAAGGGCGTCATTTCACCGCTGGAGAGTAATAGCAGGGCAGGTTTCAGTTCTTGCTGCTTCTTGTTTTGCTTTTCTTCTTCAGATTTGTTGAGTGTCGTTAGGTCAATTTTTGAACCTTCTGATTGCAGGCTCAGGGTGATGTCGTTGGGTAATTGGTAAGCAGCAAAGGCTTCCTGTGTTGCCTCAGTCCATTGTGCGAGCTCTTCATTAAACTGCACCATCTGATAGCCTTCGGAGGCTAATTTCAGGCCATATTCTTGGCCCTGAATTAGCGCTTCGTCGGCGGCGAGCTGTAAAACCGAACGAATGCGCTGGGCTTCCTGTTTAAGCTGTTGGTGCGGATCACCACCGATGGCAAGCACTGCCATGCCAGCCATCAGGCCGACAATGACCATAACCACCAAAATTTCGACCAGCGTAAAGCCTCGACAGGGTTTCACAGCGCGGGGCCTGTTACTTCTCTATTTCCCAGGAAGTGATGTCGGTATCAACACCTTCACCACCTTCGCGACCATCAGCACCTAGCGAATAAAGGTCAAAACGGCCATGTGAACCGGGGCTCAGGTACAGGTATTCGTTACCCCAGCCGTCCTTGGGTAATTTGCCGAGATAACCATCAGGATTCCAGTTTTTTGCTTCGGGGGAACCGGAGGGTTTTGTTACCAGTGCCTGTAAACCTTGATCGGTCGAGGGGTAACTGTAGTTGTCCAGCTTGTAGAGATTGAGCGCATTACTAACGGCTTTGATGTCAGATTTTGCGGCACTGATACGAGCTTCATCGGGGCGGCCCATAATGTTAGGCACTACCAGCGCAGCCAGCACGCCTAGAATAACGATCACCACCATAATTTCGATCAGAGTGAAGCCCTTCATATTTTTGTTCTTTTGTTGGGAATTGGTGTTTTTCATAGATTGCCTTACAGATTTAAGTCACAAGTTGGTTCAGGTTTAGGATCGGTAGCAAAATCGCCAGCACGATCAGTAATACGGTCAGGCCCATGGAAAGCAGCATAAAGGGTTCGAACAGCCCGAGTACGATGCCAATAAAATTCTGTACATCACGTTCCTGGCTGGCCGCAACGCGCTCCAGCATTTGGTCCAGCTCGCCACTGGCTTCTCCACTGGCGATCATGTGTACCATCATGGGTGGGAAATATTCAGCCTGTTGCAACGCCCGGTGTAGAGAGCTACCTTCGGTGACCTTTTGAGTGGCTTCATTGACGCGTTGTTTGAGCCATTCGTTGGAGAGCACCTGTCCAGAAATACGCATGGCCTCCACTAATGGCACACCACTGGCGGTCAAAATGCTGAGCGTGCTAGCAAAACGAGCGGTGTTAATGGTGGCTGCCAGACGTCCAACCAGCGGTATATTCAGCAGATGTTTGTGCCATTGCAGGCGAATATGCACCTGTCTGAGCAGATAGCGTGCGGTAAAGACCAACATGATCAGTATCAGCAACAGATACAGACCATAATCGGCAATAAAGTCACTCAGCGCCATCAAGCCAACGGTTAGGGCGGGCAGTTGTTGACCGGTATCGATAAAAACTTCCACCACGTCAGGCACGATATAAACCATCAGGCCGGAGACAATTAAAATGCTCAGCACCAGCAGGATGACCGGGTAGAGCAGCGCCATCATAATTTTCTGGCGTGATTCATGGCTGCTTTCGGTGTAATCAGCCAGGCGATTGAGAATCTGGTCGAGGAAGCCGGATTTTTCTCCGGCAGCGACCGTGGCACGGTAAATCGCAGGGAAGGCGCGAGGGAATTCGGCTAATGAGTTAGCCAGTGTGTGACCTTCCAAAACCTTGGAGCGTACCGCCAATAACATGCTGCGCACCTTGGGTTTGGATGTTTGTTGGGCGGCAGCGGATAGCGCTTCTTCAAGCGGCAACGAAGCCTGGACCAGCGTTGCCAGTTGACGGGTTAGCAAAGCCAGGTCGCGCACGCTGATGTGCGGACTAAACAGGTTGCCGATGGATTTTTCACGTTGCTGTTTTTCGCTACTTTGATCAACCGACAGGGGCGTTAGGCCTTTGTCGCGCAGCTGTTGGCGCATTTGTCTCGCGCTGTCGGCTTCCAGAACACCCTTTTGTTTTCGTCCCAGTTGATCAAGGGCGACATAATCGAAGGCGGCCATTACCCCTCCTGAGTGACGCGTAGTAATTCTTCCAGACTGGTGACGCCAGCAAGAACACGGCTGCGGCCGTCGGTACGGATGCTGGGGCTGTGCTGACGGGCATGTTTGATTAATTCGGACTCGGCGGCGCAGTTGTGTATCAAGGTGCGTAGTGTGTCATCAATCATCACCAGTTCAAAAATGCCGGTGCGACCGCGATAGCCTGTTTGGTTGCACTGTTCGCAACCCGTGGGTCGGTAGATGGAGACCTTTTCGTCATCCCTTAAATGTAGCTTGTCACGTTCCGCAGGGTCGGGATCGTGGGCTTGTTTGCAGTCAGGGCAGAGCACTCGCACCAGCCGTTGGGCGATGACGCCGATCAGACTGGAGGAGAGCAAAAAGGGCTCGACGCCCATGTCGTGCAGACGGGTAATAGCGCCGATGGCATTGTTGGTGTGCAGGGTGGAAAGCACCAGGTGGCCAGTTAAACTGGCTTGTACGGCGATTTCTGCGGTTTCCAGATCGCGAATTTCACCAATCATCACGACATCTGGATCCTGACGCAAGATAGCGCGCAGACCGCGGGCAAAGGTCATGTCAGCCTTGGTGTTAACTTGCGTTTGGCCGATGCCTTCGAGGTTGTATTCAATGGGGTCTTCGATCGTGAGGATGTTGCGACTTTTGTCGTTGAGCTGGCTAAGACCTGCATACAAAGTGGTGGTTTTACCTGAGCCGGTAGGACCGGTCACTAGAATAATGCCGTGTGGATGTTGTAGCAGCTCGCGCAGGGTGGAGATATCTCTATCTGTCATATCCAGCGCCTCGATATCAAGACGGCTGGCTTGTTTGTCTAGCAGTCGTAATACCACTCGCTCGCCATTGCTGGAGGGGATGGTAGAGACACGAATATCCACTTCACGACCCGCTACACGTAGGGAAATACGCCCATCCTGAGGGACTCGCTTTTCGGCAATGTCGAGTTTCGCCATAACCTTGATGCGCGACACTAATAGCGGTGCTAGAGCGCGTTTTGGCTGCACCATTTCACGCAGTACACCATCAACGCGGAAGCGTACGACCAAACGTTTTTCAAAGGTCTCGATGTGAATATCCGAGGCGCTAACTTTGACGGCTTCGGTGAGCAGAGCATTGATCAGACGGATGATCGGCGCGTCTTCTTCCTGTTCTAGCAGGTCTTCAGTTTCGGGCACCGAGTCGGCCAGACTGGCAAGGTCCATGTCGTCGCCCAGGCCTTCAACCATCTGAATGGTTTCATCGGAGCTGTTTTCATAGGCCAGACTAAGTTTTTCCTGAAACAGAGCCTGGTCAACTGTCTCGAACTGCAACGCCGTATTTAGGTATCGCCTTACCTCGGCCAAGATGACGGGTTTAATTTTTGGTAGGCAGAGAATTTTACTGGGTGTTGAGGGCACAGGATCAACCAACACACCGTGGCGTTTAGCAAAGTTAAAGGGCAGCCGGGAAGGATTCTGCGCGGCCTGTGGTGCCACGTCTTGGCCGCCTGTTTCTGCCATATTCAAGTCGGAGAGTTCTGTCATTGTTATTGAGTCGAATCAGCAAAAGCAGAAGTCTTAGGGGCGATGCTGTTCGGCTCAGTTGCTTTATTCGATGCACCACTATTTTCTGTTGAGTTTGGAACCGTCGTTTGCGGATCCAGATATTCGTCAAACTCCGGCAATAACGGCGGCTGTTTAGGAATAAAGATGCGGTCACGCTTTTTATTGTACTGCTGTTGTTTGTTGCGCAGATTGTTGTAGCGTTCGCTGGTGAGCGAGTTGCTTCTGTCTCGATCAGACAAAATTATAGGGTGAATAAACACCATCAGGTTTTTCTTTTCCACTTTGGTGCTTGTGCTTCTAAACAAACGACCGAGTATTGGGATCTGCCCCAGTACTGGAACACGGCTTTCAATAACACGGGCTTCGTCTGAGATCAGTCCACCCAGTACGAGTACCTGATCGTTTTCCAGTAGTACGTTGGTTTTTATATTACGCTTGTTGGTGACGATGTCGGCTGTTGTTACGGCCGATGTACCAATGCTTTCCACGGTTTGTTCGATGGCCAGTGTCATCGAATCGTTTTCATTAATGCGTGGTTTTACTTTTAGTGTGATACCAATGTCCTGACGTTGAATGGTCTGGAACGGATTGTCGGTTGGTGAAGACTCGCCGGTAGAGCTACCGGTGATAAAGGGCACGTTGGAGCCCACTAAAATCTCGGCTTCTTCGTTGTCCAGCGTAACAACGGTTGGTGTAGACAGAATATTCGCCGAGGTATCAGTTTCCAGCGCCCGTATTAGTGCGCGCAGTGAGTTATTTTTGAAATAGCCCAGTGTCAGGCCGCTGCCCAGTACTGGCAGTGCCGTGTTGGGCACATTGGGGGGGAATGCGCTAAAGCCAGAAAACTCACCATTGGCCGGTGTTGAGGTTTTCCATTGGATGCCTATATCATCCAAAACATCGTCATTAACCTCGACAATTACGGCCTCCACCAGTACCTGTTGACGGCGAATATCCAGTTTCTGAATAACGCCCTTCATGGTGTTTAGTAGTGACGGCGGAGCAGTAATAATCAAGGCATTATTAGCTTCACTGGCTTGAATGCTAACTTCATTACTGTCGAAAGGTTGATCCTTTTCAGCTTTTTGCAGACTGCCGCTGACGCTTTGTAGAATGGGGACCAGATCTACCGCTTTGGCATAGTAAACGTAAATAACCTGAGTGTTACCATCGCCGGAAAGCGGCTGGTCGAGCTGATCGATCAGTTTGCTGATTTGCTTGCGGCTGATGGGGTCACCGGTTACTAGAATACTATTGGAGCGGTCATCGGCAACAAAGGTCAAAGGGTTTGCCTCTGACTCTCCTTGCCGATTGTCAATCAGTTTGCTTATGACGCCGACGATATCTCCGGCATTAGCAAATTGCAGTGGTATGATTTCGATATCAATGGCACCTACTCGGTCAATATCCTCGACAATTTTGAGGATCTTATCGATATTCTGGGCTCTGTCGGCAACAATTAGGGCGTTGCTCTGTACATAAGCACCTAGATGGGCAACCTGAGGCATCAGTGGTCGCAACAGGGAAACCAAGGGGCCTACGGATACATTTTTCACCTTGATCAAGCGCACTACCATTTCTTCACCCAGTGGTTCAGTACCGGAGAAGGCCGAGCCGGATTGCTTGGCCAGCGCGTCGGGCAGAATCTTAATCGATTGCTCGGTTTCTACTACGGCGAAGCCATGCACCTGCAGGACCGACATGAAGATGTGGTAGGCATCTTCTTCATTGATCGGTTCGCCTGCCAATACTGATACCCTTCCTTTTACATTGGGGTGAACAATAATGGTTTTATCAATATGGTTCGATGCCCATTGAATCAGATCCTGAATATCCGCCTTTTCCAGAGCCAGGGTGACCTCTTCTGCCAAACAATGGGTGCTCACGGCGAACGTTAGGCTGATGGCTGCCAGTAAATGTTTGAATGAAGTTAGACTAGGTGAGAATAATTTTGATGCTGAAAGTGAGTTAGGCATAATCATTTTTGTTCTTGTCGAGTTCGGTGAAGGGGGTGGGTTGTCCCCCGGTTTTTAGGCTAGCTACTTTTAGGCTTATCACTTTTAACCGATACTGGGCTGTTAGCTGCAGTGTTTTGTATGGGCTGCTAACGACTGATGGATAAGGGTAGCTTTTCGTCTGTGAAATTGGACCTTTGAAATTTTCAGGAGGTTTGCCTGGCTTAGGTGTTGTATTTTTCTTGTGTTTTGAGTCATTTTGTTTCGATGGCGGTTGCTCTTTATAACTATTAATAGAAGGCGCTGTTGGTGTGGGAATAGTAATTTCTTCACGCAAAGCTTCTATTTTAGACTTGATGGTGGTTTTGGCTGGCTCAAGCTGATGGACTGTATCTGCCTGTTTATGGTTTGAAGGGAAGGCGGCAGTCGCTGTCAGGCCGTGAGCTCTCGGGAACAGGAGTTTTTCCAGACGTGCGCCACGCCTTAATACGACATAATTGGGATAGACTTCCTCCAGTACCGCATTACCTGGTAGTTCATCATTGATAAAAAAACGCTCGGATTGTTTGTTTTTGTCGCTGGCAATCAAAGCGCTGGCTTGTTTCGGATCACTGTGGCCGAATGCGCCCTTAAGAATCAGTTTAAGTTTTGTCTCGGGGATATCCTGATGGCCTTGGTGAGGTTGCTCGATCAACTTTTGAGCCCCAAACAAATCCAGAGCAATGATCTCGGTGCTGGATAGCCCGGCGTCTCTTTCAGTGTTGGCAGCGCTTTGGGGGGTAATGTCTGCTTGGGGGAGGGGCTCATTTAAACTTTGGTAGGTGTTGGTTAGGATAATGGCCACGACAACTACTATCATTGCCACAAGCAGAGTGGGCTGTGTTATCAGGTATGTTATTTTTCCAAGTGTTGCTGATGTATTCACGCCATTCCTTGTTTGTAGGTGCCTAAGCACGCACACATAATTGAACCGTTCGATTTCTTTCCCAACTTCCTGCCCGTACGCCCTAATTTTTGACGATAACTTGGTTTAGTCCTGCTACGGCAGAGTACCATCACCCTGTTGCTGATGCCATAAATCCAGTGCCTGTTGCGACAGTATTTAAAACCGTTTCACCGAAGCGTAACGCTGATTTGCTTTCCTCGTCCACTAGACTGTGTTCTAGAGTGGATTAAAGTGTAAGGTGTTAATATTTCAATATTCTGTTCATAACTAAATTCGTTATTCTACGGTTTTTTACTGAGTTGGAGTTTTACCAGCCAAGAAAACTAGTTGCTCTGAACGCGAAACGTAGCGTGAAACGATGGTGGCGCGAACTCTTGTTCCAGGCTAACGCTGTTAACATTGCGTTGATCCAGTAATACTACGCTGGGGCCAACATGTTTTTGGTAGGGCTTGTTTTCAAGGATTCTTACCGCCTGATCAATGGATAACCGTCCCTGTAACACGGGTGAATCGGTTACGCTGGCAATGATTCTGTTTCTGCGAATGCCCCTGAAAACACCTGGAGTTAGGTAGGTCGATAGAATTTTTATGCGGTCGTTGAGCTTTTTTTCTCTAATGATGCTGATAGCAGCTTCGGCCATGAGCGCATTACCAACGATATAAGTAATATCCGGCTGCTCCTCGATGACCTCCTGAACCAGAGTACGTTGAATTTCTTTGCCTGTGTCGCCCCACTTTGTTACTACAATCTCAATGGCGCTGTCTGCAATGGCTGATTTAAAGCCTGCATCGTTAAAGTAGACCCAACCGGACCCCTCTGGGCCTGGTAGCCAGGCGATTTTTGTTTTTTTGCTGCCCCTAGGGTGCTTGTTAGCTAGATGCTGCCCTAGCATGTAACCCATTTGAGACCAGGAAACGCCGGATTTAGCAGAAATCCCCTGGCTGGCTATATCGTTTACCGTTGCCAGCACCGGTATTTTTTCGGCAATGGGCTCTACCGTTGCTGTCAGGCCGTCATAAGATACCGGGCCAATAATCAAGGCATCGTTGCCCTGATCCGCACAGGCCTCTATTTGTTCAATTTGGCGCTTAATATTTGGGTAGCCACCGGCATCAACAATTTGGATTTCTATGCCTAGCCGTCTAGCCTCTTCAACCATGCCGTAATTGACATTCAGCCAGTAGGCATCTTTCAAGTGTGGGTAGGCAATGCACAGGCGCCAAGGTTTTGATGCATGGGAGATCGGTTGATACACGATGGCTTTGCTTGGGCTTTCATAATTAAAAGGCTGTTGCCATACCATGACCGGCCAGCTATTGCTTTCTGCATGACAAATGGATTGAAGAAGCAAAAATATTAGGGGGAGAAGTCTCATAATTTATCAGTATTGGGTGACGGGTTTTAAGTAAGCACACTAAAGCTCATCATACACATGGAATGTGAACGTTATATGTATAGAAAACCGTTTAATGTGAATTGGCAGTCAAACGACAGAGACGATTGCAAAACTGTCTTGATTAAAGCTCTGGTCGTCGTGCTATGGTGTGTCGAATTGAGGGGAGAACAACTTTAGAGATCTCATTGGGTACACGACTCTAGGGTTTGTTGTGGGTTTATAGCACGCTCGGTTAAGTCACCGTAGTAGGTAGAGGCAAGTTGTATGGGATTGAAAGTCGGTATCGGGAATAAGCTGTTTCTGGGTTTTGCGAGCATGATTATTCTCTCGATGATTACCTCTGCCGTGCTTTGGGATCGATTTCAGGATATAGCTGACACCCAGAAAACTGTAATTGAAAACGCTATTCCTGCTATGAATGAAGCACAACGATTGACGGAGTTTAGCTCAGGTATTATTGCCAGTGCGCCTGAGCTGGTTAAGGTTAATAGTGAGACAGAACGCAACAAGGTTTTTTTAGATATTAAGTCGCGTATACGAGAGGTTTATACGCTGCTGGCAAAAATTGATCGCCATGGTTTTAGTGCTCAGCAGGTAGGCAAGTTAAAAACCACCGTTAATCAGGTGATTGAGAACGTTACTCAGCAAAATCGTCTGGTAATGATTCGTTTGAAGCATGAACGACAAAACCGAATTCTGACTCAAAACTCTATTAAGGCCGTCAAGCAATTATCTTTGATTGCTGAATCCTTGGTGGCTAATACCAGTGCTTCTAGCACGGCGGTACTGTCCACAGTTTACGATTTAATTGAACCTGCGGCTGAGGCCGAGAAGGTTTATGAGGTGCTAGATCGTTTGATTGAAGTGGAGTTTGATGGTCTGGAACGAATGTTTGAATTAAGGTTGCGCTCATCAATTCTGATGGACCAGATTCAGCAGTTTAGTAGCGAGCTGGATCTGTTGATGGTTGAGCGTATTGATAAGGACATTCAGGCATCGCTGGCGATTTTGGAGCGCCGGATTAACGATATTAATGATCCAGGCCGGTTTGAACAGGCCAATGACTTGAAAGCTCAGTTGGCATCTGCAATGCGGAAAGGCAGTCGTTATGCCTTTCGAACCACGCGTGAGGCTATTATCAATGCACGAGCTAAAAGTGACAGCCTAAGCAGTAACAATCACGCTCAGCTTGAAGTGCTCAATGAGGTAACTGAAAGTTTGCTGAAAAAGAGCCAACAGGTCATTGAGACGGCAACGGAAAAAGCTGAAGAATCGGTCTATCGTGCACGTCTTGCGCTGGGTTTGTTTGGTGTACTGACCCCAATTATTTTATTGGTCATTTTCTCCATATACGTTAGAGGTATCATTAAGCGAATCACAGCGCTTGAATCAAGAACGCATGCGATAGCCGAGGGGGACTACTCCATTGATATTGATGTCAGCGGCAATGATGAGCTTTCCGAAATGGCCTATGCGGTCCAGATCTTTAAAGAAAATGCGATTGAAAAGGTGCGACTGGATAGCGATCTGAAAAAACATAAGCAGGATTTGGAGACGACCGTAAAAGAACGCACCCTGCAACTTCAGAAAACCAACCAGGATTTAATCGAGGTTGCAGCAAAACATGAAGTTGCCCGTAAGCAGGCTGAGGAAGCCAGCCGGGCAAAAACGACGTTTCTTGCCATGATGAGCCATGAAATCCGGACACCTATGAATGGCATCCTTGGCACACTGCGCTTGCTTGATAAAACTCGGTTGTCAGAAAAGCAGCGCTATTTTACCAATGTTATCAATTCTGCCAGTCGCTCGTTACTCGATATTCTCAATGATGTACTGGATTTTTCTTCTATTGAGGCTGGGAAAATTGAAGTCGGTCAACGGCCTTTTGATTTACATGCCCTGGCTGATGAGGTGGTCACACTGATGAAACCCACCGCTGAGGAAAAAGGTTTGATGCTCAGTGCTGAAATTGATGCCGGAATTGAATGCGGTTTAATGGGTGATGCGGGGAAATTGCGGCAGGTGTTGCTGAACCTGATCACTAATGCGATCAAATTTACCGAGCAGGGTAGTGTGACGCTAAAGATTGCCGTTATTAATCATCATGCCAATCATGTGGCATTACGTTTTGAGGTGATTGATACCGGCATTGGTATTGATGAGGGCATGATTGAGGCGATCTTCGAGCCCTTTACGCAGGTTGATACGTCGTTGTCCAAGAAAGAGGGCGGTATTGGCCTGGGCTTGGCGATATGTCAACGCTTGATCATGGCGATGGGAGGAACAATTCATGCCTCACAAGTTGCTTCAGGTGGTGCCTGTATAACTGTGGAACTGGTGCTGGATTATGCTGGTGAAGAGTCGCAGACACTGGGACATGCTTTGAAAGATACAGCTGTGGCGGAGTATCAGCAGCTCAAGGTGCTGTTGGTGGAGGATGATGATATTAACCGTATGGTGAGCCAGTCATTTTTAGAGGAGTTTGGTCATCAGGTGACCTCGGTGACGGAGGCGGAAACGGCTATTGATCAATTAGCTGAGGCGGATTTCGATATTATTCTTACTGATATTAGCTTGCCGGGCATGGATGGGTTGGAATTAACTCAGGCCATTCGAGCCTTTGAGGACAAGAAGAAAGCCCAGATACCGATTGTGGCCATATCTGCGCATGTTTTGAAGCAAGAGGTCGACTATTATCAGCGGTCAGGTATTTCGGCGTTTTTGGGTAAACCTTATGAGCAGGAAACCTTGAACGAAGTGTTGCAACGTAGTTTTAATTATAACTTGGCTGATCAGCCTACGGTCTATCAGGTGCCGCCCGTTGAAAAGGTGGATTGCCATGAGGTTTTACTACGTGATGCACAGGTTATCGGTTTTGATGTGGTTAACGACATGGTGGACATGTTTTTCAGTTCCAGCCATGAAACTATTGCTGATATGGGTGAAGCCATAGAACAACAAGATTGGCTGACGCTTGCAAAGCAAGCGCATAAGTTAAAGGGGGCGGCGAGTAGTATCGGCCTCAATGACCTGTGGCAGCTTGCACAAAAGCTGGAAACCATCGCTTTGGATGAAAGCCCCGAAATTATAGAAGTGTGGCAACGTTTTGAAGTGATTTACGAGCAGGCTTGCCGAATGCTGGAGCGAGTGTGGTCTGAAATCCAGCAGCAACAAAATGCTGGAAGTGACGACGAGGCTGGTGATTAATCGTGCAGTTCTTCCGGTGGCGAGTCAGAAACCTCGCTGGCGAGTACATAACCTTCACCATAAATAGTGAGCAGTAATTCAGGTGACTTGGGTGTTTTTTCGATTTTTTCTCGCAACCGTTTGATTAGCACATCAATGGTGCGGTTGTCGGGTTGCCAACTGCGGTGTGTGACCAGCGCCATAAGGCGGTCACGGGACATCACGGTTTTAGGGTGTTTGACTAACGCCACCAGTAATTCAAATTCACCGCGTGTTAAGTGCACTTTCTCGCCTTTGTTGTTGACGAATTTTCGCTGTGTGAGGTTGATTTCCCAGTCGGCAAAATAAAGACTGTTTTGTTCTGGTAGAGAGCTCGCCTGAATACTTAAACGGCGCAGAACGCTTTTTACCCGAGCGAGTAATTCACGCTCATTGAAGGGTTTGGTGACGTAATCGTCGGCGCCAATTTCAAGACCAAGAATACGGTCTACTTCAGTGTCACGACCGGTGACCAGAATAATGCCCAGCTCGTAGGTTTTACGCAGTTCCATGGTCAACTCCAGACCGTCGGCATCGGGCAGGCTAATGTCCAGCAATAGTAGGTCAATGTGGTGCCGTCTCAGCATGCGCTGCATCTCTTCACCGCTGCCTGCCGCGCTGACTTCATAGCCCGCGGACTTGAAATACCCGGCTAGTTTGGTGCGAGTGACGGGTTCATCCTCGACAATTAATAGGTGGTAGGCGCGTTCTGGCATGCTGAAGTTTTATCCGTAATTTTGGGCAGGAAAACCTGCTAGCTAAAATTTGTAATGTTTTATTCATGATGGTCTCTGCTGTCGGTGTGCCCATCATTTAATCAGCGCTTAGGTAGAGCGCGCAGCATTCTGTCGGGTTGGTCTATACCTGTAAAGCCTGTATTGCGCTCCGTTAACAAGTTTTAACAATTGGTAGCTGGTTGTTTGTTTTTCTTCATGGGCGTATTAATTATTTATCCCTAACCTGATTGCATCCCAAGGGAAGTTTAGCTGACTAATGACGGATAGCTAAATTTTTACCTGATTTCTGGCAAACATGAAGTATCAAGCCGGTGGATGGTAGCGGATGTGGTGGCGGATTCAGTGCTATTAATTTCGCCGAATTTAAAGGGCCCAATTTTTACCAAGGGCCTTAATATAATAAATAGTACGAGGAAATTGTTATGTTGAAACGATTTATTTTAACGAGCGGTCTTGCTGCTTGCGCAGTCGCGGCGGCGCCGGCTTTTGCGGGTGGTGACTGTGGCAGTACCGGTTTGCAGGGGCTAGGTTTGAGCGAAGTAGACCCGTTTTTTTACAATGCTACGTTTGATTCAGAGACCCTAGATGAGCATGGGAACCCAACTGTTGTTAATGCTCCTGATCCAAGCAAAACTACCGACTCCGGTGTTCCTCATCAGCCGGGCTATTACGGCCATATGAGCACCAACAACACCTACCGTTTCTTTAATGTTAACGAACTGGTTGCCACCATGGTGGGTGACGGTAAACATGGACTGTGGCGTACACAGGATAGTGGTACGATCACCGTGTACCTGACTGCTGATGCCAAGCTTAATCAGCGTGGTTTGCCAGCTGGTGAAATTCCTATGACCTCACAGCTCTTTGATGAGCAGTCAGAATGGGATAACTACACTCCCTTTGAGCCAGCCGAAAGCTGGAATACCTTTGGTTGGGGTGTAGACGTTAATGCTGATGGTAATCAGGTTTCCTTTAACCTGCCAATCCATCACGCAAAATTTGCTGCGTCAACAGGTGCGAGTGGTAATTCCTACGCGGAACACGCTCCTATTGACTTGCCAAGCTGGTACTGCACCATGTCAGGCCCAGAGTACAAGTATGCACGTTCTGCGGTTCGTTATGCTTTTGCCCAGGACGCGGCTAACAAATTTGGCCCATTGGCTATACGCGCCGGTCTGGACATTAAGGAAAACTACCTGAACGTGCTGCGTCTGGATCTAATGCCAGATGCTCGTGCCTGGGTGAACACCTTAGGTGAAGATAATATTAAGTACCAAGCGGTTGATGCCAAGAAAACACCCTTTGAAATCTATCTGATTGAGCGACCCTTCTTTAATGAGGAGTATCTGTTTATCACCGTGGTATTTGCCGATAAAGGTAGAAACAGCAAAAACTTCAGCTACATTCGTCCTGATGGTCCTTACTATGATCACCTGATGGCACGTAAAAAAGCTGGCGAGAAACTGCCTAAGTTCCGCACCAAGCTTGTACATCAACCAAAATTTGGTGTGTTAGCTATGCGTGATTCCGGCAAGAATGCTGGTAAGGAACGTTCTGCGGGTAAGCGTAAAGGTTTCACTACTCACCTGTTCGGTATAAACCACCCCGGCGGAGAAGGCATGACTAATGTTAACGGCGCATGTCCATCCATGGGCGGTGATTGGGGCGGTAGCGACCACTTTGGTGGCAGCTGGCCTAACGCTTATCAGGAAGTGACTCCGCTGTGTGATGCGGTAGTGGTTGATATCAAGCTGTGGGCTAACCTGGACGATCGTGCATGGAATGATCCAGGCAAAAACCTGCCTAATGCCGGAACTGGTAGTAATATTAAGAACTATATCGATAATGATGGTACCCATGCGCCATATGGTTACGATCAAGTAACAGGCGGCAACTATGGTGTGTTCACTGATCCGTACCTGGTGGACAATGGTATTGAAAACCCAGAGGCTTATAAAGCAACTGGCTCACAAATCAAAACCTTCTCAGATGTTCAACCTGCGAACTCTGGTAATGCACCATTACCATTCG
>Ga0209292_1003015_pt1 | contig 18848 bp, 8 predicted proteins | sample GOMGulsemesocosm_2_FD_184634 | JGI IMG/M metagenome (GOLD analysis project Ga0209292, IMG submission 184634) | Methane-oxidizing microbial communities from mesocosms in the Gulf of Mexico - GOM9C Gulf of Mexico (SPAdes) (version 2) | ecosystem: Environmental > Aquatic > Marine > Cold seeps... | reverse complement strand
GTACACCGGTTCGATTCCGGTACTCGCCTCCAATTCTTAAAACAGGCGCTTCGCGATAAAATGGACACTACGTTGGGCAGGTCATCCCCCCTAAAATTAGTGGTGTTCAAAAGTAGAGTTTTCTCAGCAGTATATCTGAGGAGATTTTTGATGAAGACAGCACGATACAGCGACGCACAGATCATGGGTATATCTTGAAGCAGGCTGAGGGCGGTGTACCCGTCTCTGAACTGTGCCGCGAACATGGGATGAGCAACGCGAGCTTCTACAAGTGGCGGGCCAAGTTTGGTGGCATGGACGCCTCTCTGATTACTGAGATGAAGGACATGGCGGAACAGAACCGTCGCTTGAAGAAGATGTATGCCGAGATGAGCATGCAGAACGAATTGCTGAAGGAAGCGCTGGGAAAAAAAGCGTTGAGGCCGTCCACTGCCCGGCAGGGCATTGCCCTGCAATGTCCCGAGAGGGACGGAGGCGAGAGATGGCCATAAACGCGGTCACCCAGAATGGGGTCAGCATTGCGCTGGCTTGCCGCACGTTTCGGATCAGCGAGACGCGCTATCGTTACAGCCCCGGTCTGAGCAACGTGAACGAAGATATTGCTGATTGGCTGGAACGTCTGACGACAAATAAGCGCACCTGGGGCTTTGGGCTGTGTTTTTTGTATCTGCGCAACGTCCAAGGCTACGGCTGGAACCACAAACGGGTCTACAGAATCTACTGCGAATTGGAGCTGAACCTAAGGATTAAGCCCAAGAAGCGCGATAAGCCCGAACCGCTAGCGGTGCCAGAGACGCCAAACGAGACGTGATCGATGGACTTCATCGTGATCGATGGACTTCATGGCAGATCAACTGGCTGACGGTCGTTCTATCCGCACTCTGAACGTACTGGATGACTTTAATCGCGAAGGTTTGTGCACTAAGGTCGATTTTCGCTGCCTGCTGAACGTGTCGTACGCAGCTTAAATCAGGCCACTGAATGGCTCTGGATTACAACAACGAACGCCCCAACATGGGCATAGGCGGCATAACACCCGCAATGAAACTGAAAATGGCCGCGCGAATTCTATGAATGGGCCCCATTAAAAATGAGGGGATTACCGAAGTAACATAGCCGATTTTTAGGCTAAAGCGTTCCCGCCTGGAAGGCGGGGAGTTTAGAGTAATCAGTGGATACTAAAACGTGACACGTCCAATTCAGTTTATTTTCAGTTCAATCTGGCAACGCGATCCGGCGGGTATAGACAGGTCAGTGTTATCCAGCAAAACACGTATCCCGAACGTGCCTGACGCTGCATCAAAGACACGGTCCACTATGTTTACTATCCCGTTATAATCCCCTCCAACCGGAGGATCAGGCAGCACCCTCAACACCTCTCCTGGCACCACACTGCGATAATAAGATACCGGCAAAAACGCCTCTACAATCAGAGGGCTGATCTGAGCAATCGTTACAACATACCCATCTTGTGGCAGGAATTCACCATCATATCGGTGGCGTACGATCACCACGCCGTTGACCGGGCTGAGAATCTCGCGCTGTGTGATTTGCTGGCGTGCGCGTTCCAATTCTAGTATAGCAACTTTCTGGCGCATTTCGGCAATTGCAAGTTCCCTAGTAATAACCTCTACTTCCGCTTCTGCCGTATCTAGATCTTCACGTGGCGCAATGCTTCTTTCAACCATGTTCTGCACGCGTGCCAGTCGTTTTTCAGCAAGCGCCAACCGAGAAACCTGAGCCTCTATCTCGGCACGGCTTTCGGCCTGAAGAACCAAAACCTCCAGCGTGGTACGCTCAACTTCTGATCGCAATGTGGCCACCTTCTGACCTGCAACTACCAAATCACCTTGATCCACCAGCACTTGGTCCAGCAGCCCCGACACCGGGGCCCCCAACTGCACAGTGACGGCAGGAATAATGACACAGTCAAAAAACTCGGCTGTTGCCGCAGAAGGGAATGAAAGCAAAAGAGCTAAGGTCGCTGCGCACTTCATAATCATTGCAGAAAAACTCCGGTCAGGGTCATTCGGGTTTGCCGGAAAAGGCGAGCACGGTGCTCATGCGTCTGTCCTGATCAAGCAATATGCGGCGCGCGCGCGCATGGGTTCGTTCAGCCTGTTTCTGGGCAGCACGAAACAGTCGATCCCGCGACAAGCGCCCAGGCAGACCAGGAAGATCAGCAAAACGGCGCAGAAGCGGGCGGCGCAGAGAAGCTAAAAGTCCATCTTCCAGCGAAAGGATCGCCTCGCATGACCCAGGCTCTCCACGCCGGGCAGTGCGCCCCTCCAATTGCCGGTCAATACGTTTGGAATCGTGTCTCTCGGTCAAGATCACCGTGTCTCTCGGTCAAGATCACATGCAGCCCACCCTTTTCGGCAACACCTAGACCAAGACTGATGTCAACACCTCGGCCAGCTAGGTTGGTGGCTACAGTTATTCTACCGGCCTGCCCAGCACGGGCGATGATCTCTGCTTCTTTGCTGTCATCCTTGGCATTAAGTACGTCATGCACTAGCCCCAGATCGGACAATATGGCCGAGGCTTCTTCCGAAGCGGCAACCGATCGCGCGCCGATTAGCACCGGGCGCCCCTCAGCGTGAAGCGCAATGGTACGATCGCTAACATAAGCCCATTTATTCAATGCCGTGCGAAAAATATTCGGGTACAGGCGATGACGCCTTGACGGCACATTTGTCGGAATTGAAACAACATTCAGCCGATAAACAGACGACAGCTCTGCAGTAACTTCACGTGCAGTTCCCGTCATTCCGGCCAGATGCCGGTACCGGCGAAAGAACCGTTGATATGTCATGCGGGCAATTACTTCCTTGCGAGGGGTGACTTCGACTCGCTCCTTAACTTCAACCAACTGATGCATTCCATCATTCCAAGATCGTTCCCCCATCACACGGCCAGTGTATTCATCCACAATTGCAACTTTGCCGTCCTGCAAAATATAATGATCCCCCTCCTGAAACAGGTGCTGCACACTAAGCGCCTGCCGGATGGCATGTTCACGCCGGATGCTATTGGTCCAGATGCCACCAGCGGTCATGCCTTTCTGCTCTAACAATTCGCTCCCTTTTTTTGTCAGTTCAATCCGGCGTTCGTTACGGTGGATAAGAAAATCGCGGTCTTGAACCAGAACATTTGCTAGGTCGTGTGCACTTTCCGCCCAGACACGTTCGGCGCTGGCATCGCTTTCCTTCGATAAAATCAATGGAGTACGAGCTTCATCTATCAAAACGCTGTCGGCTTCGTCCACAATTGCAAAATGTAGCCCCTGCATGACCAAGGCATTATCTTCATCGCTTTCCGCCATAAAATGCGATATCTTCAGGTGCATATTGCGTGGCGGACAACCCAGTTTCACCCGATCACGCAGATAGTCGAAGGCAATTTCTTTATTGGAGGCATATAAGATATCACGGCCATAGACCTCCCGGCGCTGCCCTAGCGGAACACCATGCTTCAGAAGGCCGACACTCAGGCCTAAGCGCTCGTAAAGTGGCAGCATAGTTTCTGCATCACGTTCGGCCAGATAATCATTAACAGTTACAATATGTACCGGCAGGCCAGCCAGCGCGGCGGTTCCGGCGGCTAGCGTGGCGGTAAGAGACTTTCCTTCGCCGGTTTCCATTTCGGCTATTGAGCCCCGGATCATCGCCAGCCCGCCCAAAAGCTGCACTTTATGGTGGTATAATCCCAAGGTACGCCGCGCATGCTCTCTGATGAGAGCAAATCCTTCGGCTACGAGGGCATCAGTCAGCCCATGCCTGCGAATTTCGCTGCGCAGGGTTTGTGTACGGCGGGCCAGCATTGCATCGGACAGACCGGCAATAAGTTTAGCACGCACAAGAACCCGACCCAGCATCAGTCGTAAACGCAACTTAAGCAGCGGTCCGCGGAACCAGTCCGCCAACAGGCGGGTTTTAGCCTCAATCGGATCAAGCCAGTGATGAGCGGGCTCCTCTCGCTCAGGATACAAAACCACCTGAGGCGAAAACCGGATGCCACCCATTTTGACGACCCCCGGTTTCAGCCCGACCCTCAGATCGGGGTTAGGCATCCTTTTTGGACGACTTCTTCGCCGGCTCTGTCTTTGGCACAGCCGCGCCGTTGGTCTTGTCTTTGTTCACTTCGGGAGTGGGCTCTTCCTGAATAGCCGGAGCCTCCGAAGATATGTCCACTTTATCTGAGAAACGTTCCGCGATTGATCCGAAATGGCGAAGTGAGGACAGGTGCAGGTAGATGCATTCCAACTCGTCCGTACGCAACATCTTACCGAGATCTTCATCTGAAATGGCCTTCAGTTTTTCCCGGTCAACTGTTTGGAAACCCGAAAGCGACTGATGCTCACCGGATGGTAGACTGAATTGCGCTTCCATTGGACGCAACAGATCCAATTCAATCAGGCGTTTGCAAAATATTTGCGTACGACTGAACCGCTGCTGATAATCCTGAAGAAAGGCAAGTATATTTTTAAGATACTGTGTTTGATTACCTTCAGAGTCGAACAAATGTTCGCCCCGGCCTTCTTTGTTACAACCTTCAAAGCTTTCGTCGATATGTAGGATCAGGTTCTTACCAGACTCATCCTGAGAAAAGACAAATGGATAACGGCGTACGAAAGCCGGCACATACTTACCGCCCCAAGTTCCGTCCTCTTGCACGAACAGGTTTTTTGTTGCTGTAGCCCCGAGGATCGCGGCTGGCATTACAGCATCGGCGTTTCCCGAGAATACAATTGGATATTCGATTGCGGTCTGACCGAACTCAATAGCCGTCAGCGGTACAGAATTGACTTTTTCCGCAAATCTATAAGACGCACCAGATTTGACTGACAGCTTCCTGTGTCGATCGGCACTGACGGGAACGGCGGTTTCATAAAATAAAAGTTGGGTCATGGGATCTCCCTGTTACAAAACAATTGTGGTTAAGGATAAAATGATAATGACCCAACCACGATAACACGAAACCCCGTGCACCGAGAAAAAAATTGTGTTATCATTACTGGCGGTCAGATGTCGAAGATACGCAAAAACACTTGTCGCCCTGCGCGGTATATTTGCCGGGCAATGGGCTCTTTTCCATGGTCAAAACGTACATACACACGCTCGCCGAGATGACGAAATGTTGTGCTCTCGCTGATTCGCACATCAAGATGCAGCAACTTTGACAACGCCTGTTTATGTCCCACTGCGGTGGGATCAAGCGCAATTCGCCCCCCCCCATCTGTTGCAAGGGCCATAGATGGCAAGCTGGCTGATAGTGCCGGAATTTCCCGATCAACACGTGCAGGAAAGGTTTTGTCGGGATTTGACGCGAATCGGCGAATCGTACCGACAGTTGGCGCGTCTCACTGCGCACGAGATCGCTCCTGTCTTCGGGCACTATGACCCGGATCAGCGGGTTAGTGTAATCGGTGACATAGGCCACTACATCGCCTCTGTGCATAAACCGGCCAACCAAATCTTGGCCTCCTGGCAGGATCACCGAACCGGCGACCGAAGCGCGTATTGTGAGATCGTCCAGTCGCTCTTCCGTCAATTCCCTGTCCCCCCTAGCCGCGCGCAGTTCTTCCTGAATGATCCGAGCTGCGGACCGATCCATAAAGCTTTGCGCTGAAAGCCGGTGGTTCAATTCTTCGATAAATCCATCAAGAAGTCGGACCCGCGCGACGGCCAGCGGATCATCCAGTGTTACAAGCGCACTGCCCCGCTGCACCATGTCACCAGATTGCACACCAACAGAGGTTATGATGCCATCGGCCTCACTGTGTACCACCTGTTCTCCGGCCACCCAAACCACCCCTTCGGCCATTGTCGCATGCGACACAGGTATGGCAAACAGCAACACACAGATTGCAGCGATCCCCCCGCCGGTAACAGCAAAAGCACGGCTGCGATGGCGACGCAGACCGGGATTGGTCAGTACAAACCAGATATGCTTGAGCAACGGCCAGCCGAACATTAGAACCAGCGCCCAAATCGCAAGAACAATGCCCAGAAAGAAGAATTGGGTGCTAACAAACAACACGATCGCAAACGTAATAAATATACGGTAAATAAAAGCTGCAATAGCATAGACGACAAACCAAGTTGGCTCCCCCCGGCTCACGGCAGGGCTCTGAGTTTGGTCCATGCCAAACGCATAACGTTTGATCAGATAGCCAATGTAGTTTTTTGACCGCTGAGCGAGGTTCGGAATTTCGATCAAATCCGAAAGCACGTAGTAGCCGTCAAACTTCAAAAGTGGATTACCATTGAATAAAAGCGTTGAAATACCGCCGATCAGCATGGTGTTAAATGCGAAGGCCCTCGTAAATCCATCTTCTGCATTCACCCAGACGATCATAGCAATGGCAGCCAGAAACCCTTCGACCAATATGCCCGCGCCCCCCACCATCGCGCGCTGCCACTTGCTTTGGAAGCTCATTGCGTCTGATGCGTCGACGTAAGGCACAGGCATAAAAACCAGAAACATCACGCCGATTTCATGCACATCCCCGCCCCATCGTTTGACGACATAGGCGTGACCCAATTCATGTATGGCTTTCACAACAATATAACAAAGAACGATAAGGCCGATATTTTGCGCCGTCAGGATGCGGTCCACAACATTTTTGGTCAACTCAGTCCAATGCGAAAGCGCCAAGAAGACGGCATAGCCAACAACGCTGACAAACAACATCGCACCGAGCCACGAAATAAATGGCCGGACCAGCGGATAGGTGGCCGTCACAAAATCATCAGGATCGAAGACCGGCAGACGCACTGCAAGCGGGTTCATGAAGCTCATCACGAACTTTCGCTTACGCTGATGTTCGCCGCGCTCCGCAATCTCTTCAATGTCGGGGGGGATGTCGCCATATAATACATCCGCAGCGTGTAGCTGGCCAAGAAGCCTGATGACCTCGTCCTGTGTCAGCGTATCATCTTCGAGCACATCACAGGCGATCTCCCAGATCTCCTCTAAAGTGCGCTTGCCGTTCATCATCGATATGAGACGGTAACTTGACGGCGAAAACCGGTGGAAACGGCCCGATGTGCGATCCTGCAGAATGTACCAGAGGCCGCCGCGATAATGTGTCCGGTATATCCGGGCATGACGTCGCAGGCGCACCCTCAAATCAGCGACTCTATACCATGATTGCGAGTGAAATACCTGTTCCATTTATCTACGGCCGCCAGCGCCAAAATGTTAACTTGGCCCAGTTCACAAATGGCCGCGTCCAAGTCCAGACAAGCAAACGTTCCTCAATTTCAGTACGCGCTATGCCTTCCATGTTGGGCCGCAAGCGAGAATCTGTATCCTCCAGCACCGCATCGACACGAAAGAAGTTTCGGCCGTCACTCTGCTCAGAAACCGGCGTGATCCGCTCGATCTGGTAGGAAAGCGGAAGGTCTGGTAAAGGCGTGACGCGCAATTGACCAAATTGACCTTCGACGATCATGGCCACGTCAGTTTCATCCACTTCGAGCACCACACGATAGGCATCCAGCGGGGAGATCTTATACAGCTCCTGCCCGCGTTCGACTGTAGCGCCAATAGATTGGCTGAGGTCTCCCGATACAACCACCCCATCAAATGGCGCTACTATCCGTGTGCGAGCAATCTGTTCGTCAATCAACGCGATTTGGCTGTCAATCTGTCGGATCTGCGTTTCGATAATATTGGCCTCAGCCCGTTCACGGTTGGCAAGTGCCCTATCGTATTCAGCTTGCCTCTGGCTGCGTGAAGTGGTTAACCGCAACCGTTCGAGCATAAGATCCCGATCATCGAGGCGAGCCAGTTCATCACCGACCCTGACTAGAGACCCTGCCCGCGTATTTTCTGCTGCCAGGTAGCCATTGAAAGGCGCAGTCACAGTTCGCTGAATCGTGCCTTGCAACTGGGCCGGAGCAGTAATGGTAAAAGTCGTGGTCGCGGTCGCACCATACCAAACCAAGCCCAAGAAAATCAGCGTCGCCAGTTTGCGCCCGAAAAAACTTGGGCCAAGCAAACGCACAAGCTGGTTTTTGAAAACCTCGTATATCTTGATAATGAGTGCACGGTCATTGCGCCGTTTTTCCTCAAGCACCGGCCCGACGACAGTAGCTATCGCGTCGCAAAGCTCGACCGTGTCGTCACTAAATCCCTCATCGCCGGGTTTTTCCAGTGTTATCGCACCAATGGTTTCGCCTTCATACTGAATTGGCACGGTAAGCTTTCGCCTTCATACTGAATTGGCACGGTAAGCACTGTATCGGCCTTGTGACTTCGGACCAGTTCCTCGTGGGCCAGCGTCACACGATAGCTCCAGTCAGGGTCTGGCGGAAAGAGCACGATCGAATTCTGATCCAGCGCCTCGTTCATTGCCCCACGGATATCACGTAACAAGCTCATACGTTTACCAAAACCTGCGGCATGCGAAACAGCCACCACTTTGACGCCGTATCTCTTGGCAAAGCCAATACTGACCGGATCACAATTAAGGCTCCGCGCGAGTTCAGTTACCAAAGCATTACAGGCACCAACAAAGCGTTTTTGTTCCAAAACTGTCGCCAACATGTTTAGTGCAGTTGCTGTACGCGATTGCAGTTGCTCAAAAGAACGGGCCTGATCGCGCCTTAATAACACTTCGATCCAGCCTGAACCCCAGCGAAGATGGCGGATCACCTCACCGGGAGCAGTACCGTTTGCTCCGACGGAAATAGCCGCCACTCCATACAGATGTTCGTCCAGGATTAAGGGCAAAGCGATATCGTTGCCCCCTTCCCTCTTTGCGAGAACCGGCTGGCGTCTGCCGAGACATTGCTCAGCGACAGCTGTTAGCGTTTGCGGAACTTCTTTCTCACCCTTCTTTCTCACCGGGCCAATGTGCTGCGGGGGAAAACGGGCCGGTGTCAGGATCACCCAGAACAACAACCGCAGCAGTCGCTCCTTCAATGTTGCGCATTAACATCGCCAGCCAGCCGCCTACAAAGGCATCTACACTGTCGGCATTGGCAAACTGCGTCCATAACGCCTGATCAAATATCGCATAGCTGACCTGACCAGAGGTATCGCGACTTTCCAGATCAGCGGGTTTGTCAATTGTCATACGTCTCAAACCCTCTGATCTGTTATCGTTTGAACATTGACCCCAGAAGCGTCAGCAGACCGCTGCGTTCACTCCAAGAAATTACCTCTTCTTCTGCATTCCGGCTGTTGCCAGCGCTGTCCTGACTAGGATCTTCTGTTGTCCCGGACTGTTGGGTTACAGCATCGATCTGAGATGGGTCGATTACGACCAAGTCATCAGTAGTCTCCAATGAATTACCTGACAGGTCAAGGGAGAGGTTGCGCGCCGCCGTCATATGGCGCAGTCCCTGATCGGTCACAAAACGACCGACTGTATCATCATAGATCAATACTCCGCGATCAGCCCCGGCATCCTGATCCTGACTATCCGGGCGTTCCGGCATCTGGGTCGCAGCCGCCAGTGCTATAGGGTTCCCCCCCCATTCTTCTGGTTCAGACAAGTAGGTGATGCCCAAGTTATCATTCGTCCCGGATGACTGTTCAGAGCCTAGACCAGCATTCACAGAACGACGATCCTGATCCGTTACAAAATGACCCAAAGTCTCATTAAAGACCATCAGATCTGGATCAGTCCCGGCATCTTGACCTTGGCTTTCTGAGAAGATCGCAAGGCGTGTGCCCGGAGCCAGTTCATCTGCCTGCAGACTGCCTTCCGTTGCATAGGGCAGGTGTGTATGTCCAAGAAGGTGATCGAGTTCATGTGTCAGGACGCTCAGCAAATCGACACGACCCGCAGCTACGCCAGCAGGCAACGCCCTGAGAACACCGTTGATATCAGCAAGGTATTCTTCATTTGATAGCGGCGTCAGGTCAACGAACCATCCATGTCCTGCAGCATCCGTATCAATGGCTATTCCATCACCACGTGCCTCGCCAAGTAGCAGGCCTTCGAAGTCTTCAATGGAAACCTCAACGGCCCTCAAAGTAGCTTCGTCAATTGCACTCAACTTGTGAACACTGACCAGAACATCCACCGCGTAACTGACCAATCCATCAACCTCGGCTTGCGTTACGGTACCGCCAAATGCTTCTGTTCCAGAAGCATAGGTTGCCAACAACGCGGCTTCCTGCTCAAAGGCTGGATCATTGGTTCGAATAGTGACCTCTTCAAAACTTGCACCATCGAAACTGATCAAGCCGAACTGACCATCCACAAGCACTGCGTTGAAACCGTAATGTGCAACAGTACTGCCATTAACGCTGATGCCAACGGCCGCCCCACTGGTTTTGAGCGTGAGATCCTGAGCTTGGTTCGGATTCAGAGACCGGGCATAAGTCTGGTCAATGATCATTCCACTTGCGACATCGTGATGACCGACATGAATCTGATCATTCAAAGCATCGACGATAACAAATTTGTAGCGATCCTCAGCGTAATAGTCGAAGACAATTCCTCCCACATCACCTTTGGCGATCGTCGCCTCAAGTTCAATGATCGAACTCAAGCTGATCTCTTCGCCAAGATCAGCAAGCGAGATAGCGGCGTCTGCTCCATTCAGTACACCAATGTAGTCTCCTCCCTGCACCGACCAGTCACCCGTTGCCGCTGTGTAAACCGACGCCGCATCTGGGCCCGTGAAATCATCTGTGATCTCTATCGTCCAGTCGGGCGGCAGAATTTGAACCGTGAAATTGTCAATCTGAGCTGTACCACCATCGACGCTCACACCTACAAAGCCTTTGTTAAGTGGGATCGGAAGACCTTCTTCATCCAAGAGCGGGGTGTAATCGTAGGAAAACCAGTTTACGCCGTTGATCACTAACGTAACGTTGTTACCGTTTACGGCGACAAGCACATCATACTGGATCTTAGGCTTGATGCGCACAGGCTTGTTCGACTGAATAAGCTCATGGTAACCTGCGACATCACGATACCCCATTTCGATCTTGTTAGTCGAAATGTTTATACCCGCATATTTGAAATCAATATCAGAATGATAGTCGAAGATGATATACGCATTGGCGTTTGTCCCGCCGGTTGGCTTGCTAGCGGAGAGCTGAGCACTGATTTCATAGTAAACCGGCAGATACTCATCAAGATTGTATATAACTGCACCCTGGGTCTGCTTGCTCTCGGCAGAGAGAGTCATCTGACCTCCTGAGAAAGATACGTTACCCGCATCTCTGATAAAGATGTCACCGGAATTATTATTAAAGTCCGAGCTACGCAGAACGTCACGCCGACCGCCAGGGATATTACCAGCCTGAGGATCAGTCGGACCACCGGTCTGATCTTGCCAATAACCATGGTCTTTTTGTGTAACCAGCCCCATTTCGCCATAGATGCCGCCCTGCATAGTGGTGACATTTGAATAGCGTTCGTTGTGGTTTGACTGTCCGGTATCCGCATTTCGAGTTACGTCAGCACCGTCCGAGAAGGCCTGCGCATAAAGGAAATCGAACAAGTGCGGCGGAACCTGACGGCTGACGGTCGCGATCCCAAAGGGTGCGAATGGTACGATGAAGGAGTTAAATTCACCAACCCAATCGATCAGTCGATCACCTTTGGTGTTGCCGATCAGAATATCCAATCCAGCGCCGCCAAAGACACGGTCCTCATAGAGCCAATGGGTATCGGTACCATCATTCAATCCATTGTGGTCGTCATGGGCTGAACCCTGCCCGCCCAGAACATCATCAGCGTTCAACAAATCGTTGCCAAAGCCACCATAGATCCGGTCACGGCCTGTACCACCGATAATCCAATCATTGCCCTGATCGCCAAAGATCATGTCGTCGCCATCTGTTTGGCGGAATTCAGGAGCGAAATCGTCGTCTGGAGTCTGCCCATTGGGATCAAAGGCGATATAGCCTAATTCACTGACGCCCTCGTCATCGGCAAAGTTCAGGAAGTAATGGAGCAGTGTTTGATCACTTGCATCCGCGATGGCTGAGTTTTCATCCCAAGTCTCGCCATTCTCGCCTTCGAACAGGATCACGCGACGCGCATCATATTCGTCGTAAAGGAAGAACTCACCCAGACGGCTCTGCACCGGTTTTGGTGCATTCCAAGGATCGGTATCTTCGCCAAATTTCAGAATATCACTTGGGTTGTACGGGCTGCTGAAATCAGTTTTGTAGAGCCCAACCAATTTGCCCTGATCATCAAATCGAGGCGCATAGCTGTTTTCAAGCGCTTCAGCACCGGAAATTGCATCGTCACCCGAACCACCGTGGATCCAATCAGCCCCTAGACCACCAAAGATCACATCATCAGCAAAGATCGGATTATCCAGCGCCGGATCAGCCGCTAGGAAATGCGGTGTCAGTGCATAAGGTGTCAGATCCACCGACTTCTTAAGGTTACCTTCGATATTGATCAGTTCGCTCTGAACATTGCCCGGCGTACGGATCAGCTCGCTCAGAACGTTACCCTGACTGGTGCGCGTATCTGGGTCATTCGCCAGTAACGGCTCGATCCCGTACAGACTTTCGGCCAACGCTTCATCCGCTGTATTCCGGCTGGTAAAGATGCGGCCATCGTCGCCCAGAATACCATCTTCGCCCGTGCCACCGGAAATCCAATCGTGGCCCCATCCGCCAATGATATCATCGTCATCAGCATCACCAAACGCGATGTCAAAACCACCAGCAAGGTAAATGAAGTCATCCCCGGTTTCGCCATGCACTTCGTCATGACCACCAATGTCGTAGGTCCAGAACCCTTCAGTCGGATCGCAGGTCTGGCTGAACATCAGGCGCATACCATCGTCATCTGAAGTCTGCGTGGTCGCGGGATCAACAAACGACGTGCTATCTGGATCGAAATCAACACCACCCGGCGTATAATCCAATAGGCGAATGCCGCGTACGACGATCTTTTCTCCGCCATAATCATCGTAGTTGAACTCAACATAGAGATCATCGGAATTCAGCGACATGACATCAACGCCACTAACACCAACAATGCGGATAATGTCGGCGTTGTCGCCGGCAATCGCATCACTGTCGCGGCCGTGCTTGTCATCAAAGCCGCCGTCGATGTCTGTCGGGTCAACAACTGTAACAACAACATCACCACCGTAAGTCGTGATTTCAGGATTGGTATCATCGTAGCCAAGATTGGCGTCCAAGCCGTTGTTGCGTGCAATCTGCGTTCCAGCACCACCAAACAGCCAGTCATCGCTGTCAGGCCGGTTTTCGGGTGTAATCAGGCTGAAGAAGTCTGACGAACCACCAACGATATCGTCCTGGCCAAGGCCGCCAAAGACCACGTCTTTGCCACCGCCACCTTCGATATAGTCCTGACCATCAAGCACGGTTTCAAAGCTGGCAACCACAAACAATGGACCGGTTGGGTCATCAATGCCAATACCATCAACATCCGGCACGCGGGCGGCGCCAACATGGGCAATGTTATTGACCGCATCGTCGATCGCGCCGTCACCCTGGATCCAGTCATGGCCGAGCTGACCAAATATCTGGTCATTGCCCGTACCACCGGCGATATAATCGTTCCCGAAGGTTCCAACGCCTTCCGCGCCATCATTGATCGCAAATGTATGGAACTGCGCGTAATCAATCGTGTATTCCGCCCACCATTCAGCACCATCCGGATCACGATAATCCTGCGCGATACCATTGGTCATCAAACGGCCCGAATTGTCTTCACCCAGCGAATACTCACCAGTTGGGTCATACGGGAATTCCGCGGTTGTCTCAGGTGTCGAATTGTCACCCAAGTATTCTACAGTGTTCCGGTCGGTGCGCGAATACATCAGGACGCCAGCCAAAGCCTGGAAGCGCAAATTCTTGATATCATCGGTCAAATTGGTGTCCCCCGGGGTGCCCCGGCGCGTCAAGAACACGTTGTCACCAAAGATAAGGTCATCGTTTTCGCGGCCATCGATCATATCATTGCCCGCGCCACCGATCAGCAGATCAGCAACACCCGACCCAAAGATCACATCGTCACCGCCATTTTGGAATTCAGCAGAGTTGATTTCCAGCACCAACGCCAGATCAGTCGTCTGAATCCGCTGCAACAGCACTGGAGGCAGGTTCGGATCATCGACATACATCACCACTTCGCCGTGATCTCCAAAGATGATATTGGGTTCGTCCGCAAAGCTGCCGCCATTGCCGTCAATAATGTCATTGCCCGCGGCCATGTCGTCACGCATCGGATTGGCAACCTTGACCGGTTTAAAGGTCTGATCAGATGCACCGATGAACGGATCGACCGTCGGTGCCGGGCTGGCATCAACCGTGGCAACATCAATGGCACGGGTCAGTATATTCACGTTGATCCCGCTATCGCCATAGATATGATCAGATCCGGCCTGACCTTGGATTGTATCATCGCCCGAACCACCGGCAAGGTGATCACCCGCTTGACTGCCGATAATTAGATCATCGCCTGCACCACCATAGGCGGTGATGCCCACGGTTTGCGCATCACGCAAGGTGAACAGCGCGCTGGCGTCAATGATATCGTGACCGGCATAGGTGAATGGATTGGCCAGTGGGAACACCCACTCATCATCCTCATTCTCTTCATCCGCCAGATGCGGGAAGGGGTTGAATGGTTTTTCACCGAACTCAAGGCCTAGTCGATCATAGGGATGGCCCGAGTACCAGACGCCATCTTGGCTAGTATCGCCATAGACGACCAGCGGGCTTTCTGCCCCACCCAGCACACTGGTATCGGGATCTGCACCCTCCGCCAAGCCTATGACAAAATGATCGCCTCCAATTCGAGCGCCCGCATCAAGGCTTGCATCGATCCGGTAAACGGTAATCTCACTGCCCGGAATAATAACGCAATCATGGATCGCAGCGCCCCTCAGGATGATGGTGTCTGCCGTCACGCTATCGATGGTAAACCCGCCTGGGATACCGGCGATATACAGCACCTGATCAGCGGCAAACCCATCGTCGAACCAGCTGTCACCATCGGTACGGGTCAGCATGTCGGCCAGAAGATTGACCGTGACGCTCACCTCAACCCGCGCTGGGATCGATTTGTGAATGTCAGTGTCCAGAAGCTCACCGGTGGCGAATGCATCACCCGACAGGATCATCACTGCATCGGTTCCCCATGCAGCGGCAGACCCACCCGGTTTGGCAAAGCTATAAGCGACGGAATTGGCAAAGCCCAGAATCTCGCGGGTTTCGCCTTCAGCCCCGATCTGGATCAGTTGACCAATTGCGTATCCGTCTGCCTGCCAGCTGCGGCCATCCTGCCGCAGGATTACATTATCAGGATGAGTGTCGCCGTTTTGGTCCGGCACGGTCTTGACCGAATAATCACCAAATGTCTGCACCGGCAGATTACCACCACCATGCACCACAGTCAGAGCGCCATGCGGACCCTGTACCCAGATGTTATTAGAAACATCCGTTGCAGTTTCGATCGCATCGCCCAGTAGCTCCATCGCGTCGCCATCGATTGACCTGATGCGATATTCAACCGCCTGATCAAAGCTACCGTTTTCGCCACCGATATGGATCAACTGACCCTGAATAAAGCCCGCATCTTCCCAGTCAACACCATTCAGAATAGCACCGGTACTGGTGTAAGCCACATCATAGGTAAAGTTCGCAAAGACCAGATCATCCACGGCCACCAGACGGACTTCGCTCATGAAGGCCACAGCAACCTGTAGCATCACAGCAACCTCATCGACACCTGGAGCGAATTCAAAGATTTCCAGAACCAGAATTGAATTGTCGTTGGGGTCACGCAGGTAACCACCCAAGCCATCATCGACTGATAGACCTTCGCCATCAAGATAGATGGCATCTTCCACCGACACGACACGGAAGGTCACATCAGTGATGTTACCCACGGTCACGATCTGGTTCGGCAGGAAGCCTTCGGCTTTCCAATCCAGAATATCTGACCGCACCGTGTAATTCGCAGGGAAGTCATCGTCTTGACCGGGTTCACTATAGTTGAATTCATTCTGTGCCGAAACAAACGGCGCAGGATCGAGTGTACCATTGATATCTAGGTGATCGTTGCCTTCGCCCAGCATCAGGTTCAGCACTTCAAGGGTGCTTTGCGCACCATCTGTGCCAACGCTTGCTGATCCGAAGTTCACTTTACCAAAGCTTATGCCACCCGGAATTATGATCGAAGTCGTTTCACCTTCAGCCGGTTCCACACCTTCGCCGAACAGCGGACCGGACACGTTTTCAAAGATCAGATCATCCGCCATGCCAAAACCACGCAGGGTTGTCTGATCCATCACGCCGCTGGTATCAGCCTGACTTGAATCATTGTATATATTCAGCACATCAATTTGCTGACTTTCCGGCGCTTGCGCACCAATGGCAATCAGGAAATCATCCTTTTCACCAGGCAGTTTCAGACCAGGCGTCAATGACCGGTCGGCACCGGCAGGGCCGCCTTCTACAGCCAGCGGGCCACGCAGTTTTGACAGAAGGTGGGTCGAAACAGGGAAGATTTTCACACCATCCCGTGTTGGCGGCACGACATAATCCGCGTCCGCAGTCAGAGTGACATTCTGCTGCATCCACCAAGCTGCGGCATCAGCCTCATTACCACCAGTGAAGGTAATTTCAGCACCAATTCGCACCACTTTGATGTTCAGATTAGCACCACCCAACCATGTTGCATCCAGGTCGCTTTCGACCCCATTGATTGTAACATTAATCAACTGCAGTTTGGCGTCCTTGCTGTCATTGCTGCCACGTATCAACTGTATCTTGGCCTCAACATCGTCTTGGACACCACCCAGATCGATGATCCGCACCCACATGCCCTCAAGGAAGCCATCAGCAAGCCAGCCTTCCTGTGCGCCAGTCAGGTCAAGATCAAGGAACTGCCCCGGGAAGCTGTCAGGATCGGTTTCTTCACCATAACTGACACTGCCTTCAAAGACCGTGCTTTCTGCAAGATCGCTCATCACCAGCGGCTGATCGGTTTCACCCTCAGCCCAACCCGGAACATCCAGATCTGTCGCCGTCAGTGTGATAACTTGCCCGTCCACCGAAACCGAAGCGATCTGATAATCGCCATCGTTGTTCAGCGACAGGGACAGCGCGATATCGCCGTCTGAAGCACCTGTGTCATCCCAGTTGCCGTCCGCAACCAAGGCAGTCAGGGTGATCTCATTCGCCGTGACCGACAGAATTTCATAGTCGCCGTCATTGCCTTCCGAGGCACTGCCTTCACCGGCAGCGGCACGGATTGTGTTACCAGCTACGAGGCCTGCACCGACACCGGCTCCTGAAAGTGTCAGGTTGCTCAGGTCATCACCAAAGCTCACGCCACCCAAGAACAGCTGTTCAAACAGATCACCAAAGCTCACGCCACCCAAGAACAGCTGTTCAAACAGAATGCTGCCGCCAACACGGATACGCTGGCCTTCAACATCGACAAACTCACTCAGTTCGACATCCAGTGCCACGCCAGCCTGATCCCAAGTACCAGTGGCTGCCAGGACAATCAGATTGGCCGCGATTGACTGCACTTCGTAATCAGAATTGTTGACGTCAAAGCCATCTGCAGACGGGCTGCTGACGCGGATTATGTCCCCGACAGAGAACAAAGCGTCGATACCGGCACCGCTAAGAGAGAGGTTTGCGCCATCCACGAAGGTCACTTCACCATCAAACACCACATTCGGAGCTTGGGTATCGCCAAAGAACCCTTCTTCAAGGAAACTACCGAAGTCGAATCCTTCGCCACGGGTGATGGTCAGATTGCCCCCCCCGTCAGTGCCAAAGATAGCGTTGCCGGTAAACATCTGTGTCGCAAGCAGACCACCAACTTCGACATATTGCTCGGGCGAGATCACCACGGCGCCAATCATCGTCACATCGGCAAGACCATCGGTCAAGACAGCCACTGTAACATCAGCATCGGGTTCACGCGTCAGGCGGATCAGGTAATCATCTGTACCCGTAGGGTCGGACGGGATCAGTTGAGTGTCGCCACCAGACTGCAGAACCACAGCACCCGAAGTTTCGTTGTCATAGACCTCAACATCCAGAAGTTGGAGGCCAGACCGCAGGTTCGGGAAGATGTAATCAGCATCCGTGGTGGCATCATTACGCTGGAATTCGATCACAGCGATTTCCAAGTCTTCGCGCACAAAATCGTCACGTGCCTCAACACCCACCCGGATTGGACTATCCCAATTCACGTCATCAAAGGTCATGGTACCGATGACAACTTTGCCGTCGACAATTACCGGATTGGCCACGAGGACCAGCCGTGGATCCAAGTCAATATTAGAGAATTGCAGCGCATTATCGCTATCAACATCCAAGACGATATCGACAACGACCTCTGTACCCGGCGCAGGCGCCATAGCCAGTTGCAACTGAATTTCATCAGTCAGTTCAGTCACATCATTGCCTTCGACAACCGCTGTGCGGCCGTCTTCATTGCCTAACACATCCACTTCTTTGACAAAGATGCCAGGGGTATCATTGTCGCGGACCTGCACTTCGACATTGCGCACATCGATGGCATCGTAGGCGGCATCACCCGAAATGACCGAATGCTGGACAACGGTAACCCGCTCGCCCTCAGCGCGTTCATCATCGGGGGCAAAAACATACACGGATTGTTCAGTCATCCAGTTTGCGGCGGTAAACACCAACGTTACAGCGCGATCCTCAACCGGGGTCGCCACACCGTCAATGGTAACGGTCTGCTGGAAGTCACTGTTGGTGACCGGGCCACCCGGATTGGCAGTCGACAGCCAAATGGTGTCGCCCAGTTCATCACCCAAGAAATCGGGGTTGAGATCATAGGGCTGCCCCGTCAACGGATCAATCGTACGCTCTTCTTGGAAACTCCG
>Ga0209292_1003013_pt1 | contig 18850 bp, 15 predicted proteins | sample GOMGulsemesocosm_2_FD_184634 | JGI IMG/M metagenome (GOLD analysis project Ga0209292, IMG submission 184634) | Methane-oxidizing microbial communities from mesocosms in the Gulf of Mexico - GOM9C Gulf of Mexico (SPAdes) (version 2) | ecosystem: Environmental > Aquatic > Marine > Cold seeps... | reverse complement strand
TTTGTTTTGTGACATTATCAGTTTGCTAATGAGCTCCCGAAGGACGAGTTTAAAAGGCATACATGCAGCGTTATTGATTTTGACAGGGGAATAACCATTCTCTTCAATCAATGCCTTGCCTCTAAGCCTTTTAATTCTCGCTAAGTGATCAATAAATTAGTCCGATTGGTATAGCTAGTTGTCTTGAGTTTTAAGGGATATAACGATGAGTTAATCATCGATAGAGGTTTCACCATATGGAATTAACAGACTCATTAACTTATTAACTTTGATTTTTATTTATGTATTAATGAATGCAGCTAAACAGAAATTGGGTCCAACACAGCCTCTTTCTTAGCAACCGCTGGCATTATCAGTGTTATTGGTGGAACAGCAGCAAAAAGATTAAGTTTTAAAATTATTACAAGTAGGTCAAAATTAAAAAATTCAAATAAATGACCTTAAATATAAATCAACGAGAGAACTGTAGTTATGGAACAGGTTAGCAAATCTTGCGAAAATCAACCCGAAGAGCAAACTAACGACCTAGGTCTGTTAGAACGTCTTTTTAAATTATCAGAGCATAATACCACGATAAAAACTGAGCTCATAGCAGGTCTAACAACCTTCGTGACCATGTCATATATTATGTTTTTAAACCCCGTCATTATGTCAAATACTGGCATGCCCTTTGATGGTTTGTTCTTAGCAACCTGTTTAGGTGCTGCTATTGCCACTATTTTAATGGGCATGTATGCAAACTGGCCTGTTGGTCTTGCGCCAGGCATGGGTTTAAATGCCTTTTTCACCTTCTCCGTCGTCGGCGGTATGGGTTATAGCTGGCAAGTTGCCTTAGGTGCAGTATTCCTTTCTGGTGTGCTCTTTGTTTTAATGAGTGTCACTAAGCTTAGGGAGTGGATGCTTGATAGTATCCCCATGAGCTTACGGCTTGCTATGACAGCCGGTGTTGGTCTGTTCTTAGGTTTTATTGGCCTACGTTTCACAGGTATTATCGTGTCTAACCCTGACAATGTTGTTGCATTAGGCGACCTTACACATTTTGGTTTTGGTCAATTTGGTCCTGAAGCACCGGCACTAGGTTTTTTGAGCTTTTTACTGATTGCTGTACTTAGCTACCGTAAAGTATTTGGTGCTGTGCTTATCGGCATTGCAACAGTTACCTTTCTCGCTTTTGCTATGACTTGGGTATTACCTGTTGATTTCTTTTCTGTTTCTGAAGCAGGTAAAGCATTTGCTCCCGCATCAGGTTTTGTTGCTTACAAAGGTATATTAGCAATACCTGAATTCTCTGCTCTTGAGCCACTTTTATGGCAGGCTGATATTGCAGGTGCTTTACAAGTTGCCTTGATTCCTGTCATTGTTACTTTCTTATTTGTTAACATTTTCGATACCGCAGGAACCTTAATGGGTGTTGCTGAACGTGCTAACTTACAAGACAAAAATGGCAAAATTCATGGTTTAAGTAAGTCGCTAAAAGCTGATTCTGTTTCATCGGTTATTGGTACCGCTTTTGGTTGTCCTCCGGTAACTTCATATGTTGAGTCTGCTGCAGGTGTTGCTGCAGGTGGTCGTACCGGTTTAACCGCCGTTACTATCGGCTTATTATTTGCTGTTGGCATGTTCTTCTTACCACTTGCACAAATGCTACCGGCCTTTGCTGTTGATGGTGCACTTATTTATGTTGCTATGTTAATGATGAGCTCATTAAAAGCGATAGACTGGGATGATTTAACTGAATATGCACCTGCGGTATGTACTACCGTGATGATGGCATTTACCTTTTCAATTGCAAATGGTATCGCTTTTGGTTTTATCACCTACACAGTGTTGAAAGTAGGTACAGGTAAATCTAACCAAGTATCTAACGGTGTTTGGGCATTAACAGCATTATTTGTTGCTAAGTTCATTTTCTTAAACTAGTAGAAACAACTAAATAAGACAAGCAAAACATTAGCGAACCTTATTTTTATATTAATTAAAAGCCTTTGCTCGCAAAGGCTTTTTTGGGTTTTAAAAATATAGAATGTATTTTTAATTCTTAGGCCTAATAACCAGTGAACTGGCCAATCACTACCTTTAATGAACAACAAGACAAAGAGACAATTATGAAACATACTATTGAAGTTATGATCTCAGAAGAAGAAATCAAAGAACGTGTTGCCCAAATTGGCGAACAAATTAGTGAACATTATCAAGATAGCGATAACTTAGTCATGGTTGGTTTATTACGCGGCTCTTTTGTTTTCATGGCCGATTTAGCAAGAAAGATTACCGTTAATCATAGTGTCGACTTTATGACTGCATCAAGCTACGGCAATAATATGGAAAGCTCTCGTGATGTTCATATACTCAAAGATCTTGACGATAATATTGAAGGAAAAGATGTATTACTGGTAGAAGATATTATAGATACCGGTAATACGTTAAGTAAAGTAGTAGAAATTTTAAGTTTACGAGCGCCTAATTCTATTCAAATATGTACGTTGTTAGATAAACCTAGCCGTCGTGAAAAAATTGTTGATGTACAATGGATTGGTTTTGAAATACCGGATGAGTTTGTTGTTGGTGTGGGTATAGACTACGCGCAAAAATATCGCCACTTACCTTATATTGGTAAAGTTATTCCTTCTGAGTAGTACCTATTTCACTTGATAATAGTGGAATAGCTGGGTAACGTCACAAGAGATTTTTTGATAACACAAAACGTCTCTTGCTTAAAACATTCTTCAAGAAGTTACGCGCCGTTAGTTATTTTACTGCCTTTTAACCTTATAATTTCATCGATTATATTATCAATGTTAATGGGCTTACCAACAAAACCCACCATGCCAGCCTCAAAACATCGCTGTTTATCATCCGCCAGCACATTAGCCGTCATAGCCACTATCGGCATATTTTCTTTGCCAGCAAGTTTAAGGATTTCTTTTGTCGCAGTAACACCATCCATTTCAGGCATTTGCATGTCCATAAAAATCATATCGTAATCTTTATTCTTGACCGCTGTTACCGCTAATTTACCATTAACGGCAATATCAACTTGATAGCCTAATTTACTGAACAATTTTTTGGCAATTATTTGATTAATATTATTATCTTCTGCCACTAAAATAGTTAACGGAAATTGACTAGAAAGCTCTAATTTATTATTAATTAGCGTATTTTGCTCATTGTTTAGTAATTTTTCGGCTACTGCTAGGTTTAGTGTTAATGAGAATGTAGAGCCTTGACCCTCTTCACTTGTTACCGATATTTTTCCTCCCATTTGCTTAATCAATTGTGCACAAATAATGAGTCCTAGACCGGTACCACCATACAAACGAGTCGTTGAGGTATCCACTTGAGAGAAGGGCTTAAACAATTTATCAAGATCATCAGCTGCAATACCAATACCTTGATCGATAACTTCTATGGTAAAACTGCAGTCTCCTTCGCTCAATGAATGTAGAGAAAGATTAAGCTTAACAGTACCTTTATTGGTAAACTTAATCGCGTTACTCAGTAAATTTAATAAAATTTGACGTATTCGTAGCCTATCGCCAACTAAAAGCTTAGGGAGTTTATCATCAATTAATATTGATATGGTTATGCCCTTTTGAGAAGCCATGCCATCAAGCAAGTAACACGTTTCATTAACCATTAACCTCAACTCAAAAGCTCGCTGTTCAAGCTCGAGCTTACCCGCTTCTAATTTAGAGATATCAAGAATATCATTAATAACAACCAATAAACCATCACCACAAGAGCGTATACTTTGTATATATTCTAACTGTTGTTTACTAAGGTTAGTATCCTCTAACAGTGTAAGCATGCCTAAAATACCGTTCATTGGTGTACGAATTTCATGAGACATATTTGCCAAAAATTCTGTTTTAACTTTAACCGCCGACTCCATTGCCTCAATAGACTCTTTTAACGATTGTGACATCAAATTAAAATTTTGACCAAGAGTGAAAAACTCATCATTAGAATTAATAATCACTGAGTGATCAAAATCCCCTGATGCTATTTGTTTTGTAGTCGTCACCAATTTCTCAAGGCTTTTGGCTATATAGCGGTAAATATACACGGACAAAAAACCAGCCAGCAATAATATGGCAACAGTGCCAAAAACCACGATCAACTTAACGCTGTCAATAGCCTGCTCTGCTGACACTTTTCGCGCAGACAACAAGGTCTCTTCGGCTTGAATAAACTGCGACTTTATTTGCCTTATGATATCGATAATTACCTTACCAGTTTGGGCATCAATCATTGATATCACGGTATTCATGCTAGTCAGATCTGAGGTAGTCAGATCTGAGGTAGTCACTTTAGCCCTAGCGTTAATAGCTTTTTGTGCTGCTTTTGCTAACCACTCTTTTTGCAACAAGTCGATTTTTACTAACCGTTCAACCTGCTCGGGATTATCAGACACAAGTCGACTTAAGCTATCAATTTCACTAGACCAGACTTTTTTAGCTTTATAAAATGGCTCTAAGAATACTTCATTACCGGTAATTACGTAGCCTCGCTGACCGGTTTCCATATCAATTAATAATCTCAATAACTGATTGGCCTGTGAGATCACCTGATGGGTATGCTCAACCCATTTAGCGGTTTCATTCTGACGGTTGCTACTTACATATAAAAGTGCTGCCACTAGCGTCATTAATAATAGAGGAATAGCAAATGCAAAGGTGATTTTTTGACGTATGGATAAGTTCAAATGATTTAAGATAGAATATGCTTTCAAATGAATTACTCGAACAAGCTATTTAAAGGATTAATTTATTATATTCAATACTATAAATTGGCAGAGTTTTTTAAATAAAGCAAGTATGAGTAAATAACAGCCGCGCTAGAAATATCAATAGTCAAGTGGATGCACAAAACCCGACAGAGGTCGGATTTAAGTTTTATAGCAGCCGATAAAACTAACGACGTGAACGCTTATGCTTCATAGAGCGAAATTTTTCTAATTGCTCCTCACTCAGCACAGTTTTCATAGCAAATTTACTTTTTACTTTAATTAATGCCATAGCTGCAAAAGTCTCCTGGTTACTCGCCTGCAGTTGGATAAAGGCTTGCTCATCAAAACTTTCTGCTGACATCAAGATTTTTACTTGCTCACGAAAAGCTTTCATCGCCGGCTTTAAGGCTTGCATTTGAGTTTTTTCTTCCGCTTTAAGTGCTTTAATCTCTGCTTGTTGGCTTTCTGTTAGACCCAGTTTTCGGCTGAGCTTAGCCAGTTTTTTTTCAGTCATTTGCTGATCACTTCTATCATGGTTCCCTTGATGATTTGAGTGGCCACTACCGGCAAAGCTTACCGGTGCTAATACCAATACTGAACAAAGAGAGGTAGCTATAGCTAAATTTTTAAATGTAATTCTCATCTGGTAATCCTTTTTGGGCTAGGGTTGTCTGTGTTAATAAAGAACTAAGTCTGTACTAGTTAAATTCAACTTAAGTATATCCAGAGTTTTTGCAAAGCAGTGCAAGGCTATGTAAAGCTGTGTAAAGTTATTTTCTGCCTAGCTAAGATCACGTAAACTAGAGAATATAAACCTCGGCAGCTTCGCCTCACCTTTTAAAAGCAGTACTGATATGACACTAGCCATTGCCCAGCCTAAGCAGATATTATTAATTGATGATGATGCCGTACTTGCCGAGCTACTAACCGAATATCTTGCCTGTGAGAACATTCAAGTGACCTCTTGTCTCGATGGAGCAAGTGGATTAGCCAAGGCATTTGATGATACTTTTGATTTGATTTTACTTGATGTGATGATGCCTGTTCTAAATGGTTTTGAAGTATTAAAAGCATTGGGCGGTAATCATAAAACCCCTATTTTAATGTTAACCGCTAAAGGCGATGATAATGATCGAATTCTAGGTCTCGAGTTAGGCGCCGACGACTACTTAGCCAAGCCCTTTAAACACCGAGAGCTACTTGCTCGTATTAACGCCATATTTAGACGAATTTCAATTGTAAAAAATCAACAGGCTTCACCACTAAAAGCAACATCTGAACAGCTAATAGTGAATCAGGTTAGCGTGAACCAAGCAACACGTGAAATATTTTGTAAAGGCACTTTACTTGAACTCACAGGCACTGAGTACTTGCTTCTGGTATATATGCTTGAGAATCACGGTAACATTATTAGTAAAGCTGATATTTCTGAACAGGTGCTACAACGAAAACTGAGTCCATACGATAGAACGGTTGATGTTCATGTCGGTAATGTTCGTCGAAAGCTTATCGCTATTGATCCAGTAGACAAAATGAAAACAGTGCGAGGCGCAGGTTATGTATTTCTTCAAGGAGAGCAATAACCATGCTTAAACAAGGTAAAGAAAGTAAGAAATTTTCTTTAGGCATTAGCTTAAAGTTGTTTTTAGCCTTTTGGCTGGTCATTATTACCTCTGTGTTGATCAGCTATCTTGTCACTATTCAATTTAGGCATAGTCCTACGCAAGAGCAAGCCAACCCGCAGCAACTAAAGTTATTAAACCAGTTCACGCTCAAGTTAGCGGATAAAAAAAGGGTAAAATTAAAGGCGATACAAAGTAAATTTCACCATAAATATAATCAGCACTTAATCATCAAAAAAGTCAGTAACAATAAGATTTATTCACCAAGAAACCGTCCTTGGTCAAAAGTAAAAGATTATTTAAAAAAACACCCGCTTGATAATCCTGTAACGGTTGATTTTTCCTTTACCAAGCTGACTTCTTCTCAACCAATAATCATTAACGGTCAACAGTTTCAATTATTTATTGCCAGTGAATTACAACGAAAACGGTTCGTCAGTTTAATTAGCCAGTTGCCTTTTGCTTTACGTCTTTTCTTCTTACTAACGATTAGTTTTTTATCTTGTTGGCTACTTGCTAAAAGTTTTACTAAGCCCTTAATTGCAATTCAAAAAGCGAGTAAAGCATTAGGTAATGGTGAGTTAGCAACACGTATTACCACCTTTGCTCAACGATCGGATGAGTTTGGTGATTTAGCGCGAAGTTTTAATCAAATGGCTAAGCAGTTAGAAGATAATATTAGTGCTCATCAACGTTTGTTAGGAGACGTTTCTCATGAGCTGAGATCGCCATTAACACGCTTACAACTTGCCGTTGCCTTAGCTGAAAAAAATATCGGTAATAAAGCTGAACAACAAAAACATTTACACCGCTGCGAAACCGAAGTCGATCGTTTAGATGAGATGATAGCTGATGTACTTACCCTTTCAAGGCTAGAGCACAGTCATAATAATTTTACCGTCGAGAGTGTTGATTTAAATGCTTTAGTTGGTCAAGTGATCAACGATTGTCAATATTTTGCCAGTAGCAAAAAGATCAGCATCAAGCTTAAAGGAGCGTTTAATGATGCTATCTTCGGTGATAGTAAACTACTGGTCAGCGCCATCAGTAATGTGCTCAATAATGCAGTAAAATATTCCCCTAACGAGCAAGATGTTACCGTAGAATTAACACAACAAAATCAGCAGTTACACTTAAGTGTTTCAGACAAGGGACCTGGTGTGCCTGATGAAATGCTCACTCAGTTATTCACGCCATTTTTTCGTGTTGCAGACGCCAGAGACAGAAGTAGCGGCGGTACTGGCCTTGGACTAGCCATTGCCCAACAAGCTATTCAGTTACATCAAGGTGAAATAATCGCACAAAACATTATGCCTAATGGCTTGAAGGTTATTGTTATATTGCCATTTTTACCAAGCAAAGAAGCCTAGGGGTTTTAGATCTTTCAGGGTTAAAATTTATTCAATTTAAGGTGGGTTTAATCGCGACGCAAGTTTTGTATCATAGTTATTCAATTAAAAAAGCGCGCAACAATGAGAAATACCAAACAAGTTGCTGTAAAAGTAATCTCGAAAGTTCAACAGCTCCTAAAGTATTCTCAATCATTTTTTAACCTAATCACGCTTTATTGATTAAGAATTTCTGTGTGCTCAATATCAGTTGAAACATTTAGAGACAAAACACGCATTGTAGTTTGGCATCAAACTATGGGATTGTACTGGCTTTTAACATGAATATTATCTCACAACATGGAAGCCATAAGATGATAAAAATAATAACATTATGTACTGTACTTCTTCTCAGTATGAACTCAGCATCCGCCACTTCGCAGGAAAGCAAAACCTACAAAGCAAGCTTTGATAAAGTGTTAGCCTCTTTTGTTGATGAAAAAGGCCCTGGTGCAGCCGCTATTGTTAGCCAGCACGGTAAAATTCTCTATAAAGGTGCGTTAGGCATGGCGAATATAGAGCTGCAAGTCCCCTTAAAAACCGACAGTATTTTTCGTCTAGGCTCAATCACCAAACAATTTACCGCAGCAGCAATTATGATGCTTGCAGAGCAAGGTAAGTTATCTGTTGAAGATAACATTCACAAATATGTACCTGACTTCCCCACTGAAGGCCAAGTAGTGACCATTGCAAACCTGTTGAGCCATACTTCTGGTATCGCAAACTATACCGAAGTTGAACATGTCTGGAAAAATCTTATTCCAACTGAAACAACATTAGACGAGATGCTAATAGAATTTGCCAAACACCCTATGCCATTAAAAACTGGCGAAGCAATGCGCTACTCTAATACCGGTTATGTGCTGCTAGGAAAAATTATCGAAGTTGCCAGTAAAAAGTCTTACGCTGATTTTATAGAACAAGATATATTTGCCAAGCTAGGTATGAAAAACAGCCACTTTGGCGGTACTCAACTCATTACTAATCGCGCTTCCGGTTATTCTAGAACGGAGCAAGGTATAGTGAATGCCGATCCAATAAATATGATGTGGCCACATGCTGCTGGCTCATTGCTATCAACGGTTGACGACCTCAACATTTGGTTTACCGCGTTACGTAATGGCACATTAATTTCGAAAGCAAGTTATAAACAAATGGTGACGCCCTTTGTACTCAATGATAAAAGCACTTCTGATTATGGTTATGGCTTAGGTATGTTTAAGGTAAATAAGTATGAAGCTATCGGCCATGGCGGTGGTATTCATGGCTTTGTTACTAATGCTTTTTACTTACCTGAGAAGGATCTGTTCGTCGCGGTATTCAATAATAGCGATTCAGATGGCGCTCCACGTGATATAGCATTACTGCTTGCAGCAAGAACATTAAATATTGATGTTCCAGCGTTTAGCGCGGTTACGCTAACAGATAAGAAAATCAACGCTATGATGGGTACTTATAAAATTAATGATGAGTCACAACGTACATTAAGCTTTGAAAATGGTGAAACCTACTCACAGCGTGATGATGGTCGTAAATGGGTGATTAAGCCTATGTCAGATAACAGCTTCTACTACGAAGGTAGCTTGTCCTATTTTACTATTGATAATAATGAGCAAGGCAAACAAGTAATGAACTTCTACAGTGATTTATCGATGAAACCTAGTCCTGCAGTAAAAGAAAAATAACGATGACTAAAACATATAATGAATTAAAGCTGTCATCACATGCTTAATCTAAATGATTAAAAGCATGTTTAATGACTTTATAAAATAGTAAAAAAATAAATAACACTAAGGATTAACATGATACGTATTTTTCCCTCTATTTCAGTAGTAAGTATACTTTTAGCGTTTAATAGTTTTGCTGCAGAAATTAATTTAACCGCTGCTGATGGATTTTCTCTTAAATCTGACTATTACCAGGCAAAGAATACAACAACTAACAGCAATAATCGGGCTGTATTAATGCTGCATCAATGTAATTACAACCGCACTATGTATGACGATATTGGCGAACAATTAGCACAGCGCGGGATCCATGCTGTAAGCCTCGATTTTAGAGGCTTTGGTGAAAGCACGAGTGATGAGTTTAATGTAACTACATTGAGTAAACTGCCACAGGAAAAGCAAGGTCAAGCTTGGTCTAAAATGTCATCTCATTGGCCAAGCGATGTAAAAACCGCATATAACTTCTTACACCAAAAAGTAGGCAAAGAAAGTACCATTGGTATCATTGGCGCAAGCTGTGGTGGCAGCCAAGCAATCACCTTAGCAGAAAAAGAAAACATCAGTGCTATTAGTTTTTTCTCCTCAGCTCAGCGTGATGAAAATATCACTCGCTATGAAAAAGTATTAGGTGAAAAACCAACCTTGATCATAGCAGCAGAAGATGATGGCAGAACATTCACCAGTGCCCAACAGCTATTTAAAACAGCTAAAAATCCGAGCAGTAAAATGCTCTCATACAAAGGCAGCATGCACGGTTATCCATTATTAGACAGTGATAAACAGTTAACAAAAACAATTGTTGCTTGGTTTGATAATAACCTAGTGAATAACTAAGTTAATAATTAAGTTTTAACTAAGCCTAATAGCGTTTATCTACTGCTATGTCGTTGTAGTCATGTAGTGGCATAACAAGGCGGTAATAAAAAAGGAGTTTACCCAACTCAGGTAAACTCCTTTAATTATCACCATTATTTGTTAAGGAGGAATTAGTACTTATGTCCCCTTCTTTCTCTTACCACAGTTGCACAATTAACCGTTCAAAATCAGCTTTGCTCGAACTACCGCAACTGATCATGTCATCACAAGACTTACCAATGATACGTGTTCCAGTGCTTCCCTGCGAAGCGGGTGGACTAATTGTTAAATAAGCAAGCTCATGATCAAATATAGCCTCAACCGAAGGTGCTGATACTTGAATAACCTCGGTATCATTATCTTCAGGCCAAATAATTTTAGTCTCTTCGACCATTAAATCAGTTTGCTCTGCTTGCGTTATAGGCTTAGCCTCTTCCCTTAACAATGCAATCATTGTCGATACCTTAGGGTAATCCTTATAAGTCAGTTCACCCGATTGCTGTAAAAAACTAGCATAACTTTTTGATTTACTGTTTTTACCCTTGATCGCTTTATTTAGCCATTTATCTGACTCTTCAGTATCTTTATCAGTCAACTCGCCTGAGCCATAGGTCAGCGCCAATAAAAATGCAGATTCTGTATGACCATTTCGTGCTGCTCTTTTAAGATACTTTATGCCTCTACCGGTATCGAGATACTCTTTCTCTTCCAAATAAAATAACGCAGTACGATACTCGGCATAGGTAAACTTATATTTAGCTGCTTTTTTAAAGTATTTTAATGATTTATCAAGATTCTTTTCAGTGCCATAACCTTGGTAATAAAGCTCCCCCATTACCGACAAAGCCGTATTGTATTTCCGGTAAGACATTTTTTTCCATTTATTAAAGTAATCAATGCACTCTTGTGTCATACACGCTTCAATTTTAGCCGCTTGCGCTGTAGTGGTTATCAACATTGAGCTTGTCACCACAACCAGTGTCAGAGCGAGCATCTTAAGTTTATTCATATACAACTTCCTTTTATTTATTATTAATGGTTATTCTACTTTCGATTCTGTTACAGCAAGACAGACCAAATTTTAAAGCCAGCCAAAGTATTAGTTTGCTACAAAGCCAGCATGTCTTTTAGCATGCGGACTAATAATACTACCGCCCATTTTCTGGAACTCAAATTCGTCCATATGCCCACACCTCAACATTTTTTCACACGTCCTACCTGGTATGCGAGTACCTGTAGCTAGATTTGTCGCAGGCGCCGTTTTTTTCAATCTATTCAGTTCATAATCAAATATAGCGGTTATTGATGGAGCTGACACCTCAATAACTTCTATCTCAGACTGTTCAGGCCATTGAATATCAGTAAGATTATTAGATAATACGGTTTGATTTCTTTCATTTTCAGGGGTATCAAGGTTAAGTTCACTGATAAACTCATTAACTTTAACATAATGATCCTCATCTACTTGCCCTGATTTATACAAGTAATTAGCATACGTTTGTGCAGCATCATGTTCACCTACCAAGGCTTTCGCTAACCATTTATCTGACTCAGCCACATCCTTATCAGCTAATTTACCCGTGTTGTATATCACGCTAAGCATAAAAGCTGATCCGGTATGACCATTTCTCGCCGCTTTTTTTAAAAATTTAATGCCTTCTTTGTGATCAATATATGCCTCTTCCGATAAGTAAAAAGCACCTGCTCGATATTGTGCATAGGCAAATTGGAACCTTGAGGCCTTGCGATAATACCTAATCGATTGTTCTAAATCCTTTTCGGTACCGTAGCCTACGTAATATAAATCAGCTAATACCGACATAGCTAACACTCGTTTTGCGCTTGCCATCACCTTCCACTTATGAAAGTACTCAACACACTCTTGTGTCTTACATGCTTCATTTTTTCAGCCTGCGCTGTAGTGGGCAAGATTGAGCTTGTCATCACCACTAGCGTAATAGCGAGTAACTTAAACATATTCATATTTAACATCCTTGTAGTTAATTATAATCGTTTATACAGTTTTCTAGTTGGCTTAAAATCCAGATTGAGTACGAGCATAACGCCAAAACTCTTCTTTATCTAATTGATAACAGCTAAGTATCTTTTCGCATCGCCTGCCTCGAATATTTGAACCTGTTGCACTGCTAATCGTAGGGCCTGTAAGCCTTAAGTGTTCCAACTCATAATCAAATACATCATCAAGTGTTGGAGCTGACACAGTAATCACTTCTCTGTTTGGATCAGAAGGCCACTGAATTACAGCATGAAGCTTAGTATCTTGCCCTTCTTCTTGATCGGTCTTCGAGGTAATAATTTTAATCTCTTTCATCACGTCATTTACTTGTACGTAATGATCTTCACTTACCTGCCCCGTTTTATAGAGATAACCCGCATATTTTTGTGCTGTTGAATGTTTACGTTCTAGTGCTTTGGCTAACCACTTGTCCGATTCACCTACATCTTTAATACCCAACTCTCCGGTTCCAAAAATAACCCCTAATAAAAATGCTGATTCAGTGTGACCAGTTCTTGCTGCCTTTTTTAAATACTTAATGCCTTCTTCGTTATCAATAAAGCCCTCTTCCATCAAATAAAAAACGCCAGTGCGATAATATGCATAAGGGAATCGATATCGCGATGCCTTGCGAAAGTAACGAAGAGATTGTTCGAGGTTTTTTTCAGTACCGTAACCTTGGTAGTAAAGTTCTGCTACGGCTGATATTGCAGTAACGCGCTTTGCACTTGCCATTCTCTTCCATTTATTAAAATAGACAATACATTTCTCGTCCATACAAGCATCAAGAGTAGCAGCCTGAATTGGCGAGGATAAAGCGGAGAAGGTAAAAATAGAGGTGAGCAGGAGAAGTTTTGAAATGTAAAATTTTAAGCAGGTCATTGTTATTATTCCGTTAATACAATTATTGACTAAAAAACATCCTAGCTAAAAAAATATTATATTACAAGTTTGTAACATAATATTTTTGAAAAAATCCCTAAAGTAAACCAAAGGCAGAGAATAAACTACGTACACTTAACACCAACGTGACAGCTACAACGATGCCAGCCAAAATATTTTGTCGACCAGTATTTTGCTGATCACCTAACCCTTTACTGTTCATCATCCACACTAAAAAAATGGCGATTAATGGCAATAAAATACCATTAGCGACCTGTGCAAACCAAATAACGGCCATAGGCTTATAACCTAAACTAGAAATAACCACACCAAGAAGTAAAATAACAAACCAAATGGCTTTAAAAGAAAGTGAATTAAGTTCTTTATTCAAATTTAATATGCCACTTAACGCAAACGCGGCCGCTAATGGCGCTGTCACTGCTGAAGAAATGCCCGCGGCAAATAGACCTATAGCAATAAATATTGCAGATAAATCACCAAATATTGGCTCTAATGACGGTGCTATATCAGCAGCGCTATTAATTTGAATTTGCTGACCAAAAAAAGCGCTCGCGGCCGTTGAAACAATAGCAATGGAAATTAAGCCTCCTAGCGGTATAGCAAAATACAAATCTTTACGTGCTTCGCTAAGCTGTTCAACCTTCTGCCATTTTTTACTCGCACTGGCACTATGCAAAAACAAATTGTAAGGCACAACCGTAGTACCAATTAGCGCAATAACGGTAAGTGTTGCACCTGTAGGTAAACTAGGGACGAATAACCCCATAGCAAAGTCAGTCCAATCAAAATCAATGATGAAAAAACTGGCTAGAAAAGCAATGCTCATTATGCCAACCAAAAAAATCAGTGACTTTTCAATTATGCGGTAACTACCCGTGCCTAAAATACTTAAAGCGACCAAGCCAATTACCACAGGAAAAATTGACATAGCACCTAACGAATTTGTCTCTGGGAACAGGTGACTTAACCCTAAACTAGCACCTGAGATATTGCCGCCTTGATAAGCTGCATTGCCAATAACAATTGCACTAACCACGATAAATACTGATAGATATTTACTTAAGCGATTGCTGCAAGCTAAGCGAATGTTTTCACCCAAACCTTGCTGTGTTACCACACCTAAACGAGCGGCCATTTCTTGCAAAACAATGGTAGCAAATACTGAAAAAGCTAAAGCCCACAGTAAAGAAAAGCCATAGTTAGCACCAGCCATAGTGGCAGTAATCACAGTACCCGGACCGATAAAAGCAGCAGTTACCAGTACCGCAGGACCAATTTGAGGAAATTTGAACATAGTAGTTTTCTTATTTTTGTTAATTAATTGAGTAAAGAAATGTTGTAGTTAACCGTCTTTGAGAAGAGTAGCGACATTTGTGCTTACTCGCCGTTTTTATCCAATATTACACTATACTAATAATCTATCTATCTATGATAACTTATTCTAAGGCTGTATATGGACGAGACTATATTAAACTCGGTTATTGAAATCACCAATAAAAGAGATACGGATTCGTTAGAATTAAGTATAACTTTAGCACTAGCAGAGCAAATAGAATGCTTGCGATTAGTGATTTACAAAAGACTTAGTATCAAAAACAGCTTAACTATAAGGTCTAACGTTGAACTTATTGTCGACAAAGATAAATCAAAACATAAGTGGCTAGAGCCTAAAGTTATTGATACCGTCAGTCCTGAACTAAAATCTTGCTTCGAGTTTTCTTGTCCTATACATAATAAACTTGAAAATGAAGATCAAGAAAGTTGGCACCCAATAGTCATCGAGCAAACGGCTGAAGCAGTTATTTATATTCATTCCAAAAAACAGAGTAGAGAGCAACAAGTCCTGTTGAATGGTTTTTGTCGCATTTATGAAAACTATCTAAGCATACTTAAAAAAAGCGAGTGCGATAAATTAACCGGCTTATTCAACCGTCAAACGTTTGAAAATAAAGTACAACGATTTATTGACAAAAAAAGTAAGAAGCAACGTGAAGATCCTATCAGCGAAAATAGACGAGATGTTGTTCAAAGCCTAAACACTTGGCTTGCGATTATTGATATTGACCATTTTAAAAAAGTAAATGACAAGTTTGGTCATGTCTGCGGAGACGAAGTTTTATTAGCCTTTGCGCAACTGCTGAAAAACCTCTTTAGAAAAGAAGACTTACTATTTCGTTTTGGAGGGGAGGAATTCATCATAGTCATGGAAGCAGCCACGCCACAAATGTTACACCACAAGTTAAACGATTTTAGAAGTACTGTTGCTAATCATCCCTTTCCTTTTGTAGAAACCTTAACAGCAAGTATTGGCTTTACCTTGTTAGATCCAAATATGTTTATCTCTTCAACTATTGATAAAGCAGATAAAGCGCTTTATTACGCTAAAGACAATGGAAGAAACGCTGTTTATTATTTTGAGGAGCTCCTTGACCAGAAATTATTGAAAGGCGATGACCCTGGAATAAACTCCCCTATAGAGCTATTTTAACGAATAATTAATTAGGCGACTTAATCTCATAAAAAATAACCACACCTCGTTTATAATATTTGAGGCTTACTTCGACATAGCTTTATATTTTACTACCTTAACAAATAAACCATCTTTTGTTATATTTCCCATCAAGTTACTTCTTTTATCAATATTGATAAATCGGTAAGTAAACATCACTAAAGAATACATCAGGTTTATAACATGACAACATTTAGCCACTTCAAAAAGTTCGTTTTTATATTACTTTGCTTTACTAATCTGTCTCTAGGTTTTATTTCCTTAAATGCTTTAGCAGCCGGTGATGATAAAATCTACCAAGCCACAACAACGACCAATCCCAACGTTGATCTTGACGAACTAGAGTTTTCTCTCACGCCGTTAACAAAAGCAGAGTTGAGTATAGAAGTTGATGCTTGGTTGGCCATTTTAAAAGCGAGGGCTACTATCGTCAGCGAAGCTGAAATTCTAGTTAGTCAAAAACAAAGGAAGATTCGAGCGGCTCAAGAAATTTCAGATATTAGTGCTGATAGCGCTACCTTACTCGATAAAAGTAAAACAGATAAAGCCGCTGCACAAGAATTAAAAGAAGACATAGCCGAAATAAAGTCACTCGCACAAAATTTACAGCACAAAAAGGCAGATGAAGCGGTAAATGATATGTCGACCCCCCCCGAATCTCTAGACCAACTTGCTAAAAAAGCAGACCTTTATAGCGATAAACTTCAAGAAAGACGCGAACATTTAATCAAGAACTTAACTCAATTACGTGCTGAAAAAAATGATGCGTTAGAGCGCTTTCAGTTAGTACTTACAAACTGGGAGAGTAAAGGTGGTGATGGTACAGAATTACACCTCTATGCCAATGCATTATCAGGTACAAATGTTGATTTAACGGATAGTGACACCGCTTGGTTAACCATTAAAGGCTGGTTATTATCGCAAGATGGCGGTTTACGCTGGTTAGCCAATATCATTAAATTTTCTCTCGCACTGGTATTTATCTACTTACTCTCAAGAACTGCAGGTAAAATTACCGATGCTGCGCTTAACCGTAACCGGAACTTATCAACATTATTGAAGTTATTTATTAAAGTATCGGTTCGTCGAGTCATTCTGATCATCGGCTTTATCGTTTCACTGACGTTAATTGAAATAAATGTTGCCCCGCTTTTAGCCTTAATAGGTGCCGCAGGTTTAGTGGTTGGTTTAGCACTACAAGGAACCTTGAGTAACTTTGCCAGTGGTATGCTTATTCTCATTTATCGCCCTTTTGATGTTGGCGACATTATTGAGATTGATGGCGTAACCGGTACGGTTCATTCAATGACCTTATTATCAACTTCAATTAAAACGTTCGACAACCAACATCTGGTAGTTCCTAACAATAATATATGGGGCACTACCATAGTGAATGTCACGGGTAGTAAAACACGCCGCGTAGATCTTGTGTTTGGTATCGGTTATGCCGATGACATGGTTAAAGCAGAAAAAATTATGCTGGAAGTGGTAAGTAAGCACGAACTCGTATTAGAGCAGCCTGCCCCTATCATTAAAGTGAATGAACTAGCTGATTCATCAGTTAATTTTGTTTGCCGTCCATGGGTTAAAACAGAAAATTATCTTGATGTTTATTGGGATATTACCCGCCAAGTAAAAGAAGAGTTTGATAAACAAGGCGTTTCAATCCCATTCCCACAGCGCGATGTACATGTGCATCAAAGCGCAGCGTTAGTAGAGAAGTAACGAAGAGATAATATTTAGCAATCGATTAACGAGTGCCTATAATCTAGTGAATAATTATAGTCATTGTAGAATTGGCAATATAAAAAGCCCGCTAGCAATAGTGGGCTTATTATAAATAAATATTAGCGCGGGACAAACAGTTTATCTTCACATTCACTGTTATAAAAAAAACCAACTTTAGTGGTATAAAACGCGCTTTCAGAAAACTGTAACTTGCGCTTTTCATCATCACTGAAATGGGTTTCTGGTAAAGATAAATTATCACCAAAAGCATAATCAACTCTCTTTCTTAAGACCAATTCAAGCCCCTGCTCTATTGATTCTACATAAACTAGTTGCATACCTGCATCGATAAAACGTTGATGCATCTTTCCAATCGCATTGGCGCGTAATAAAGCAACTACTTTTCCGCTCAGCTCTTCAAGTTTCGACCAATGAAAGCGGTTTTGTTCTTTCAATCGATAAAAGCCAATGCTAACAATATCATCTGATAAAGGCACAAACCGGGACAGTTTATTATCGTTACTTGGAGGATAAAAAGACAAACACCATTGCCCATCTTTAATAACTTTATTCGCGCGTGCTGGTGGCAAAAACAAAGGCGTAATTGGCACACGAAAGTGAGACTTTGCATACTTCGTTAGAAATGAAAAACTTGACCCATAATCAGCGGCATCAGGACTTGTATAAGGCGGATAATTTACAGCAATAACATCAATATTGAGACGCTCATTAGCATAGGAGTTAGATAAGCATAACAAACTGATAAATAGGGTGAGTATACTTTTCATAATCCATTATAAAATGATAAGCGATGAGATAATTTAACACATAATACCAACGATAACTATTCCAGAGAAAAGCGCGTTTATGTGCTGGGATTTTTTAACAAAGCAGGAGTAATCACTTAATTAGTCATAGTCCGGTTAGCAGGTAACAATCAATATTGACAATTCCTATGGCAGGTTCACAAATAGAAGGAACAAGAAAGCCCTTGGATAAAAGCGCTCTTTCTTTCAGTGTGGCGTGCAGGTTGGATTAGATTTTGTATCGGTAGCCTTGCTGTTTGTTTTTCCTGCTTGGCGTCGCGGTGGCGACCACACCCAAGGGGCGACGTACCGCCGCGCCTCCCCTTGGAATCCCTGCGACGCCCTACTCAGCAGAACATTCAATCACCGACTAGCGTAAACCCCGATTCCTGCCGATTTATCGTCCATGAACAACGGCAGCCCTCGACGTCAGGACAATAAGCTCCTGCATTGTCTAATAAGTTACATATATGAACCCACTCCGTTTGCAAGATATTTGATCATAGTGTGAGAGAAAATCATTGCTCTCATATATCCGGCCTGTTTATGGAAGATTTTACTTCCTG